>Ga0207695_10000151_pt1 | contig 206493 bp, 170 predicted proteins | sample KBSC54metaG_FD_184354 | JGI IMG/M metagenome (GOLD analysis project Ga0207695, IMG submission 184354) | Corn rhizosphere microbial communities from Kellogg Biological Station, Michigan, USA - KBS C5-4 metaG (SPAdes) (version 2) | ecosystem: Host-associated > Plants > Roots > Rhizosphere >...
TATTCAATTTACCAATTAGCTATTGTGCTGATTAGCTGATGAACATTTTGTCGTGTCTGTGGAGTTGAACCACGCTTGCTTCCGGCCTTTAACCGCTACACCTTTTTCGTTTTCTAAAGAGCTTTTTCACTTCCCGTTTTCCGCTTCGGGAGTGCAAAGGTAGCAGACATTTTTCACACCGCAAAATTGTTTTTGAAATTATTTTTTCATCAACCATTTTCACTACCCCTTCTTCACCCTACTCTCTCTTTATCAACAACTCAAAGAACTTTTTTCCCGCTACCCTTTTTCGTTTTGGGAGTGCAAAGATAGGCGGAGTTTTCTTCCCGACAAAATCTTTTCGTTATTAATTTCATAAAAGGCTAAAAACAATTCAATACATTTATAGATAAACGTCTTTTTATGAAGCATACACTGATCGTTATATCGCTTGTATCTACTACTCTATTGTGCTCTTGCAAAGAACGCTTTATGCCGACCGCAGAGCAGGAGAACCGCGCTGCTGACAGCATACGGGCACGCTACTCGTTAACAGGTAACATAATGGTGAAGGTGAATGATGAGGATAACTCGATGGTAATAACTATCGCCGACCCTACCCTATATGCATCGCCGGCGGCTAATAAAAAAAGTGTGGCGGATGTGGCAGGAGCGATAGCATTGCGTGTGTTCGGGAAGGATAACCTGGTGGATAAGGGCGATGTGATATTCACAAGGGATAAGAATAATAGTACACTGAAGCCAATAGATGGTGTTGTGACAGAGATAAATACGGATAGTTTGAAGAAGGGAATGTGATGAGTATCGTTGAATAGTGGACGAGGTATTTCCGCTATAGACAATAATATCACCCCGTCGAGATTTATTAATAATGATAACCCTTCGGGTTTAGCATTTACCCCAAACCCTCTAAAGGGGCTTCCATCATTTTCTGAGGGTTGGGGCATGGTACATTGCGCGACAAGACGCAAGCATTGCGTCTCTACAACGCGACAAGACGCAAGCATTGCGTCTCTACTATATGTAACCTACTGGTGATAGTGACCACAGCAGTTAGTGTATCTATCTGATTGACTACAGAATTTACGAGGCATTCCGATGGGACGCAGACGCTATCTCCTGTTTCTTGCTAGTGAGATGCCGAGAAATCATGCGATGTAGCATACATGTATGATAAATGGGTTATGCTTCCCATAAGTTTATAGTTTAGGAATAATAATAGTTAACGTGGCTTAAACTATTGACGATATTTACCATCAAATGACCTTAATATAAATCACCTTAATGAAAACTATTGTATACAACTTATTGTTGCTGACGGCTGTGTTGTGCATTTCTGTAAGCGCCAAGGCCCAAACTTTTACTGTAACGGGGCACATTGGTGACGCTGTTGACAAAACGCCACTTATAGATGTAACGGTGATATTGATGAGCAATGCCGATACCAACAATAAAAACGGTACGGTAACGGATGATGACGGCAACTATGAGCTAGACGGAGTGACCGCTGGTAATTATACAATGCGCTGCATCTATACAGGTTATAAGGTAGTAACCCAATCTGTAGCCGTAAAGGATAAAAATGTAGCTGTGCCTGCATTTACCATGACAACAGCTAATAATGAGCTGAAAGGTGTAACAGTGGAGGGTAAGCAAATAAGGGCAACGCAGATGGGTGACACCACACAGTTTAACGCGGATGCATATAAAACACACCCTGATGCTACAGCGGAGGATCTTGTAACGAAAATGCCGGGGGTATCATCGGACGCGAGCGGTGTGAAGGTAAATGGCGAGAGTGTGCAGCAGGTATATATAGATGGTAAGCCTTTCTTTGGTACCGACCCTACCCTGGCGTTAAAAAATCTGCCAGCGGAGGTTATAGATAAGATACAGGTATTTGACAAGCTTAGTGACCAGTCGCAGTTTACAGGGTTTGACGATGGCAATTCGCAGAAGACGATCAACATCATAACTAAGAAGAATAAGAGCGAGGGAGTATTCGGGAAGGCATTTGCCGGCTATGGCACTGATGACCGCTATATAGCGGGTGGTAGCCTGAATATTTTTAACGGCGACCAACGGATATCTATAATAGGATTATCGAACAACGTAAATCAACAAAACTTCAGCAGCCAGGACATACTGGGCGTAACGGGTGGCAGCGGCCAAAACCGCGGCGGTGGCGGTAGCGGACGTGGTGGTGGCAGTGCCAATAACTTTTTAGTAGGGCAACAAGGAGGGATCACTACTACTAACTCGGTAGGTCTTAACTACAGTGATGTATGGGCGAAAAAGATAAAGGTAAGCGGTAGCTATTTTTTCAACTCAACGGATAATACAACAGAAACAGACCTAGCCAGAAATTATTTTACACAGGATAGCCCGCAGGTATATCACGAAACAGATAATGCCGAAACTAAAAATCTCAACCATCGCTTTAACCTGCGTTTTGAATACAATATAGACTCCGCAAATACTATCATTTTTACACCAAGTGTAAGCTTTCAAACCAATAATTCTAATACGGAGCAGGTGGCGAGTGACTCTATCGGCGACCAGCGAATATCGAGTACAGTAAATAGTAATATAGCTAACAGTACGGGCTACAATACATCGGGCAATTTACTATTCCAACATAAATTTCATAAACCGCGCAGGACAATATCTGTAAATGTGAGTGCGGCTGTGAATGAGAAATCGGGCGATGGTAGTTATGCTATGCAAAATATGTTCAACACTACCGGAGATACATCTTACACTCAACGATACAATCTGTATAATTTTTCGCAAAATTTCTCATCGAACGTGACCTATACCGAACCCGTCGGTAAGAAAGGGCAGATAATGGTAAACTACAATCCATCTTATGTGAAGAGCAATGCAGACAGGGAAACGAACAATCTTGACGTGGCAACAAACGTGTATTCGCTGCTGGACACTGCACTATCGAACAAATACAACAACACATATATAACGCAACGTGGCGGCATCAGTTACCGCGTGGCAAGCAAGAAGCTAAATTTTATGGTGGGTGTGAATCTGCAATCGGCAACACTATCGGGTGATGAATATTTTCCCGTAGACACGACTATAACCAAGACCTACAACAGCATATTACCTACCGCAATGCTAAACTATCGTTTCTCGGACGGAAGGAACTTGCGCATCATGTATCGTACGAGTGTAACAGCACCATCCGTGACCCAACTGCAGGATGTAATTGATGTGAGCAATCCACTACTACTGAAAGGCGGTAATCCCGGGCTTAAGCAGGATTATGAACAAACACTGACACTGCGTTATGGGCTTACAAAGTCGAAAACAGCGCATAATTTTTTCATTTACGGATACGCTAATTATATCAATAACTATATTGGTAACCAGACAATTATTCCGACAAATGACTCATCAATAAGCTTTACAGATCCTTATTCTAAAAAAACAGTGGTGATAAAAGAGGGTAGCCAGTTGACAAGACCTATGAACCTGAATGGTTATTTTAACAGCAAGCTGTTCCTTACATACGGGATACCGGCTGACTTTATAAAAAGTAACATCAACTTTAACGGTGGAATGAATTATACTCGCACTCCAGGGCAGATCAATGATGCGATCAACATGTCTGATAATTATGCACCAACGGCCGGGATAGTGGTAAGCAGTAACGTGAGCCAAAACCTGGACTTTACACTTGCATATACAGGCAACTACAATATTGTAAAGAACTCCATAGAGACCGCTGCCAATAATGATTATTACAGCCATGTCGCATCCTTCAAGATAAATTACATACTATTCAACAGACTTGTGATCAATTCGAACATAGCGCATAACTATTACACTGCATTCAGCAGTACGGGCGACCAAAGCTATTTTTTATGGACATCGTATCTGGGATATAAGTTCTTAAAGAACCAGGCACTGGAAGCACGACTGACGGCATACGATATGCTGAATCAGAACAAGAGCATTAGCCGCACGGTGACGGATACGTATATTGAGAACAGCACAACGCAGGTGCTGAAGCAGTACCTGATGTTTCAGCTGACCTATACGGTGCGTAATTTCAAGGGTGCAGCGCCAGATGCACCACCGCCACCGGATGGCGGACCTGATGGTGGTGGACATGGCGGATATCCCGGCGGCGGGGGTGGCCATTTTCATGGTAGCGGACAACCTAATTGATCTATAAATTTGCGGTCATATTGTTTGCCACTGACTTTAAGTGCAGAGCTACTTTCACGATACCATTGTGCGATATCTTCGGCATCGTATTTTATGTCTGTGATATTTTCTTTAAACGTTTGACCCATTCAGGGTCAGAGGTGCTGATTGCCCTAAACTAAAGCCCGGGCTATCCTACAACGGCGCGAGGAGATATCCTTCCAGAATGATAAGTGGCGATGTCGTTGCATTGGCCTCATCCCGGCCCTCTCCTCGGGGAGGTGTCAGTCGACTAACTCGTGTTGATTGATATTTCCGTGGAATGACTACCCCGCAAGGTAGGTGCAGCCTTCCAATGGCTTCGGCGGACGGACAAGAGCATTTCATACTACCTCTCCAAAAAACAGAAGGGAGTGTTGATGGTATAAGGAGAATTCTTCCAGAATGAAATGTAGCGGGATTTTACCTCAAATCTCTAACGGGGCATCAATCATTTTCTGAATATATGCCTTATACTAACTCAACATTAAGCGATAAAGTTTAACCACAACTAAATAAGATAAGCAGGATAAGATATATCGGCTTGAAGGGAGCTGTATGTAGCATATTAATTTTTCAATGCTCTCTAAAATACCGTTTTTAAACGGTATCTGTTCTTCACAACATGCCTTAATATTACATTCTCACACTAAAACTCAATACTATGGATCTCAAAAAATCAGACATGGCTTTCGATTACATCTGGTCTGCAGACCTAGATAATGATAATCCAAAACAGACAGATATAACAGACAGTACTGAACCAGACAGAGCTGAAGGATACGAAATGCTCTATTTCGCTACAGAGCTACCAAATGCTTTCACCGGAACGCTAACCATATATCCATAATGTAACGACTCTCTTAGAATACATAAAATAGCAATCCAGCCTGGTGATTCTATCGGAATGACAGAAAATAAAAAATGGCCCCAATATGTTGGGGCCATTTTCATTTACACGTATTCTTTTATTATTCCTTTATCAGTCTTTGTGTAGCTTTCTTATCTCCGCTTGTAAGTTCTACTATGTAGATGCCTGCCGGTAATTTATTGACAGGTATTGTTACATTTCCTGAAGACTGAGTACCCAGATCGAGTGTAGTAACTTCTACACCGGCAACATTCAATACACGTACATGTGAATCATCCTTACCTGAGGTCTGGTAGCTAAGTACTACCTGGCTTGTAGCAGGATTAGGTGTCACATTCATGCTGAATGATGTTCCGGCAATAGTATTGTTACCATCAGGAATAGCACCAAGCCCTATCTCGAAACGTGCATCACCCTGAGATTTAACATCGCTGCTTATGGTGAACGGATATTCCGTACCCTGTGTAAGCGGTGTATAAGTAGCCAGGTATTTATCGTGCAGGTATAACTGAGCACCTACAGGCGCAGCCATATCCGTAGCACGGATAACGAAACTCTGCTGATGGTTTGTAGTAAGACCCAGCGGTATCACTTTACCATCGGTATAAGGACGTGCATCGATACTCATATGATCACCAGCCGGAGACAGAGTATAGAAATTAAGATCAGGATTGACTGCCTTACCCGCATCATCATTGTTTTTCGCATCAACTTCCTGAGCATCAAACTTTATTTTTAGGTCGTCCCATACAGTATAGTTCGCATCAACAACTTCAATGTCTACATATTGATTTGCAACACGCAGTAATTCTGTATCAGCAGTTGCTACTTTATCTGTTTCATGAAAGGTAAGTACACTACTTGAAGTACCTGCTTCTACCTGGAACGATGTATTGCCTTGTATCTTATAGGCGCTACCTATCGGTATTGCTATGAAAGCACCACCTGTAGCCCTATATGGATCCCACATATAGAATCCGGCACCTACAACATTGCCAGTACTATGTGCCGCAGCAACAACGCTACCAAGGTCTACCGGAGAAGGGTATGGGTTGCTGATCTGATTGAAATCAGAGTTAGCTCCCTTCACTAATGGCATTGCTACCGTACCCTGATTGATACTACCTGTCATTGAAACTGTAACCGGAGCGGGAGTATAAGGAAGACCATCTAACCCCGTACCTTTTGCGCCCCTGATAAAGAGGTAGATACCTTCATATGGCTTAAAAGCATTGGTATCCAGACCATTTGTGTTTGTAAATGCAGTCCATCCCGGATCGGCAGACAAAGCAGATTTACCACGACGTGTGCTATACCACATACAAGAGGTTGCATTGGAAGGAGTAGAGGTGAAACCATGTGAAATACCACCCATACCTGTGATATCAATGTATGTTTCGAGCTGGCTCAATGGTATGGAAACATTGAACGGATGTCCGAAAAAGCGATATGCCCTACGTCCACCAGGAAAATACTGTTGCACATTTATATTACCTGATACTGTGCCCGCACTGTTACCGATTCTACCTGTACCTGAAGCATTTGATACAAGTGTAAGATTACCATTTGTGGTAAGTGTACCGGTAGAAACAATGAGTGTACCAGTGATATTAACAAGATTGCCTGCTGGGATTGTAGCCCCGGTCGCAGCATTGATCGTAAGATTATTTATAGTACCGGTTGAGGTAAGGTTATGCGTACCTGCGCCTGTAATAACAAGCTGACCGTCACTAACCACAGAACCAGCATTTGCAAGATTACCATTTACATTAAGCTGTGCGCCGGAAGCAATTGTAACAACAACTCCTGAAGCTATAGACAGATCATTAGTATTTACAGCGCCCGAAAGTACTGAAGGACTAAAGGTTGTACCTGCAGGGATGATAGCATTTGTGGCAGACGTGGGCACTGTGTTACACGCCCAGTTGGCTGCATTGTTCCAGTCACTGCTCGTTCCGCCCATCCATGTACCTTGCATATATGTATTAATTGTCAGGTGGCCGGTTAATGCGCTGACACATGTTGCAGGGGATGTAACACTTACAAGGTTGTAGGTAGTTAATCCTGCACCCAGAGTAGGTGTGAGTGTTGCAGTACCTGCACCATTGAGCGTGATACTTAATGTGCCCACTCCATTTACATTGTAACGTACCGTATCATTAGCATCACCTGTGAAAATAACATTGGCAGGGCTTGAAGTACAAGCTGCCGTATCACCCGATATAGATGCTGTTGGTGGTATGCTTACCGTAATTACGGCGCTACCTGTAACAGGAGTATTTGTGCAAGTACTTGTTGTTACACTTACCAGATTATACGTAGTAGTGGCAGTAATAGCAGCTGTAGTAACTGTATCTGTACCCGTATTCAACAAAGTAACAGTTTGGTTTGAACCGCCGTTAAGATTGTATGTAACGATAGCGCCGGGGTTACCGTAGAATACCACTTTTGCGGTATTACCATTGCACACGCTTGGAGAAAGCGTATACACCTTCGCAAAACATGATGGTGCAAATGTGATACCCCTGAAATTTGTTCCTGCAGGTGCTGCTGCCAGTCTTGTAACCGGAGCCGTAGCGCTACTGTCTATAATTTTTATCAAGGTATCAGGTGTACCGATTGACGTAGTTGCGTATATAGTATTATTAGGATAAGTTGAATAGTCAACTGTTAAAGAACGTGCACCTAAAGTGCTAGCCAGTGTATACTGCTTTGTCCATGCGCCACTAACTAATGTCCATTTTTGTACACCCTTTGTTGATGAAGCATCATCTGCTACATAACAAGTCTGTCCGTCAGGGCTAATAGAGAAACCATATGGACTTGGCGACCCTGTTATTGCGATAAAAGGATTAGATACAGCAGATGTTGTTGGTGCTCCAGTGCCCAGGCTGTATATACCTACTGTCGGGCTGCTTGAGCTACTATAATACAACTGGCCATTATAGATGTTCACTACACGTATGTTCTTAACGCCTGTAGATATCTGCGTTGCAGTACCTGAGCCCATCAACATAACGCCACCAAGTGTAGCTGTAGTTGATGCACCACCACCATAGTAAGTTGTGCCGTTTGCTGTAGCTGTGCGCATATTATTACCATCAAACGCGGCTGACTGCGGCACGTTAACTACTTCTGTACCTATAGCTGACTGGCCTACTGAATAGATGATTCTGTTAATATTCGTCGCGCTTGCTACGCTTGCAAAACCAACGGATGTGTCATAACCAGGCACGATAATGTGTGTTCTTTCAGCATCAAGGGTTATTTGTCCTTCTGATGTTGCCGAACCGCTGCCGACTATCCTGCTGCCAATACCTGTTGCTGGTAAAGTATGTGTATTTAATATAGCGCCTGATGGGCTATATTCCACAAGAGATAAAGAGTTACCAGCGCTTGTTATACCATTTTCCTGCAGTACAACGATATTACCTGTGGAGAATGGAACCGGGTTAACGGTTACTATGGCATTGCCTGTCGCAGTTGCAGTGCAACCATTAGGCGATTTCACACTAACCAATGCATAGGTAGTTGTTACGGTCGGTGTTACGTTTAATACAGTATCGCCAGCGCCGTTAATTGATATTGTATGCAAAGTACCATTCACCGTATATGTAACAGTATCATTTGCGTCACCTGTGAAAGTAATGTTTGTTGATGTACCTGTTATTATTGTTGTAGTACCGCTTATAGACGCAACAGGTAAAGAAAGTATTGTTACTACCGCGCTACCGCTTACTGTTGCCGAACAACCGGCAGGAGATTTTACGTTTGTTATAGCGTAAGTAGTATTCGTAATAGGTGCTACGGTTAAAATTGCGTTACCAGTGCCATCTAATGTAATGAACTGCGGCGCTCCACCATTTATAGTATAAGTTACTGTATCATTAGCATCGCCGGAAAACAGGATATTTGTATTGCTGCCACTGCAAGAAGATGTAGTGCCGCTTATAGATGCTACAGGTGTAGTAATTACTGTAATTGTTGCAGTACCTGTTACTGCAGATGTACAACCTGCCACGCTCTTTACACTTGTAATATTATAGTTAGTTGTAGCGGAAGGTGATACCGGAAGGGATGCACTACCAGTGCCATCTAACACTATAGTAGCGGGGCTGCCACCATCAACATTATAGGTAACTGTATCATTAGCATCACCGTTAAAAACTATATTAGTACCGCTACCAATGCAGATAGACGTGGTACCGCTTATAGAGGCAATTGGCAAAGATAATACTGTAACTGTTGCAGTGCCTGTGATTGCAGCTGAGCAACCTGCCGGTGATGTAACATTCGTAACATTATACATGGCAGTAGTTGCTGGCGTAACACTTATTATTGCAGTTCCCGTGCCATCCAATATAATAGATTGAGGCGCGCCGCTGTTTAGATTATATGTAACAGTATCGTTATTATCACCGCTAAAAGTAATATTAGCGGATGAGCCATTACAAATAGTTGTTGTACCGCTAACAGATGCGACAGGTAATGAATTTACCGTTACTGTTGCTGTATTTGACAAACTACCACTGAATGCACCTGACTGAATAGCTGTAAGGTTGTAGCTTGAAGTGGTAGTTGGTGAAACTGAAATTACAGAATTACCACTAGCATCCAATGTATCAAACAATGCAGTACCACCATTTACATTGTAGGTCAATATTGCATTTGCAGTACCTGTAAATGTTATATCAGTGCTTATGCCGGCACAAATAGTTGTGGTACCGGTAACAAAAGCTGTAGGGGTGCTGCTTACGCTAACAATAGCGCTCTGCCCTGTTATTGCAGACATGCAACCTGCTGCCGATGTTACGCTTGTTATTGTATAGGTAGTATTTCCGGTTGGAGACACACCCAATATTGCGCTACCAGTGCCATCTAATACAATTGTCTGATCGGCGCCACCATTTGCATTGTATGTTATCGTATCAAAAGCTTCGCCACCAAATGTGAGGTTGGTACTGGCTCCTGTAGTTATTGCCGCGCTGCCGGATATGGTAGCTGTAGGCGCAAAGTTTACCGTTACTTTAGTTGTAGCGGAATCATTTGTAGCTGTAGGTATGCAGCTTACCACACAACGATAAAAAGTAGTTACCGAAATAGAGGAAGGACTATAGGAAGATGCAGTGGCTCCGCTGATAGGCGCCCATGTACTGCTATCTGTTGACGACTGCCACTGGTAAGTTACACCGACACCCGATGACCCGCCCGAAAGACTTACTACAGAAGTACCCGGACCACATAACGATGATGGTGATGCAGTAGCAGTACCAGCTGTTGCGCCGCTGCATGTAGGCGCACCAGTAACATAGTCTGCCGAGAAAGTAGCCAAAGGCTCGTTTGAAGCAGTTGATGATAATGAAAGCAATGGCGCTGCAGTGGTAGTAGAGGTACTGAATGCAGGAGCGGTGCTCCATGATGTGCCGTTATATTGTCTTACCATATAACCAGTGTTGCCTGTGCCACCTGTTATATCTCCACCATTATAGCTAAATACAGCATTCATAGTGGTAAACCCTGTAACACCGGCATTTGTAACTGTCCAATAGCGGTTTACAAAATCAGCAGTGTTAATGTAAGCTGTTGCTATTTGCGGATGGCTGCCCGTTGTTGACTTTACCGTTATACTGCCACCAGACGCACTTGCATCGAAGTTTAATTGTACCGGTGAATATGTAATATCACCTACTTCATAATTTTTTGTAGTAACACCTGATATTACTTTCGACAAATTACCATTTACGTAAGATGTACTATTTGCACCAGAGACAGAGCCTGTGCCGATAATATTCAAGCTATTTGCGCCTGTAGTGATATTACCTGTTGTTAATGTAAGCGTACCAGATATATTCATTGGTGCATTTAATATTAACCCTGCGCCGTTTGTCATGACCACGTTATTGAACGTATCGCCTGCAGCCACGTTCGACGAATATTGTTGTACGGCTGTTCCGTTAAATTGTATAGTTGAGTTGGCGATCTTAAACAGATTGGTTGCAGGTGTATAAACAATATTACCACCAATCTGTATTGTGTTTAAATTACCTAATGTAATACCACCAGAGCCTATACTTGTAACAGTCAGGTTGTTTTTAATAGTTATAGTACTTGCAGTACCGGGAGTATTAAAAGCGAGTGAAGATGTGCCTGAGGTATTAATCGTTACGTTGTAAAACTGCGGAGCAGGCGTAGTATTTGCAGCTGCGCCCCTTATATTGATAGTACCCGATGTTACATTGGCTACTAATAATGTACCTGTAAGGTTATAACCCGATGCTGCACCAGTTACAGATGCGTTATTAGACAATGTTATTGTGTTACCGCCGTCTGCAAATATTGCAGGAGCAGTCAGGTTCATCATTAATGAGTTAAGCACTGTGATGTTCGTACTCGGGGCAAGTGTTACCGTTCCTGATGTTTTGGCATTTGTATTACCAATGTCAAAGTTGCGCATGGTCAATATAAGGCCGTTCGCATTGATCGTCTGGTTGCCATTACCTGTTGTAGTAAGGCTATAACCAGTAGGGTTTGCGCCAATAAAGGACGCACCGTTCTGTAAAGTAAAGTTACCGGCAAAGGTCAAGGCAGTGTTTGTGCCTGGTATGGTTACCGTGCTATTATCGAATGTTATGTTGCCATACGTAAGTGCAGGAATTACCACTGATGTAAGCCCTGTAAACTGTATCGTGCTTGCGGCATTGATAGTATCCAGAGTAGGTAGTGTAGCATTCTTAATATTAAGCGTACGACCTGCACCAACATTTACCATACCATTTACAACAGTTGTTGCGGGAATAGTAAGGTTTGTAGTATTATCGAGGTCAATAAAAGAACCTGCACCCACTGTCCATGATGAGCCACTGAAAGTGCCCGGATTACCATTGGCTATATGAAAGTATTGTGATGCCGTTGTAAAATCCGTAGGGTGTGTACCCGTACCATCTGTATTAGTGCCCCATGTGCTTACAGTATCCAGATTACCTGTTGCCAGAGAATAGTAAGATGTAGGTGTTACAGAGCCTGCAGAAAATGTAGCCGTAACCGTCATATCATCGATACCCATACCATGATCGTTACCAGCATCATTAGGGTCGGATATCTGTAACCATATTTCACTGCCCGGTGCTACAGACAATCCGCTGATAGTTGCTGACAGAGCAGCCCTGTTTGCCGGTGCATTGCCATCTAGTGCAGCTGCAGTTGTAGTTCCAATAAGGTTCGCAAAATTAAGCGCTGGGACATTCGTGTATGTCCCAGTTTTAATATTGGTTGGGTTAATGGCATAGGCAAAAGAATTTGTTTGTGTTGCCACTACACCACCATTACGCCATTGCTCGCCGGTATATGACACCATGAGCGATGTAATAGTGCTTGTCCCATTATTTTTAAACCGTATTCCATAATAGAGAGTGCCGGGAGTGCCCGATGATAAAGAGCCCAGACATCGGTCCGTTATAGCGTGCGTACCTGCTACACCAAAGCTATATAGAGCGCCAGTGGTACTTGAGCCAGTACCTACTGCATATGTGCCTGGAAAACTACCGGAACCTCCGCTCTCTGTTGCATACCACCCTGCGAGGGTTACATTATCTGTCCAGGTTGCCGTTGAGCCGGTTGATGCCAGACTATCAAAATTTTGGGTGTACGCAGGCACTGCGTTTGTGAGGCCTATCTGTGCGCCTGCCGAAGCAGCAAAAAGCTGTATGAACAGCAATGAAAAAATAGTGGTAATTAATTTTCGGGGGTAACGTTTCAACATAAGGGGCGTTTTAAAAGTTCAACTGCAAAAGAACCCCTCTAATATTACCGAAATGAGGCTACCATGTTACCAATGCTTAAACTAATTGTTATTTATGTTGAAGTTGTTTCTTTGATAGTGTTGAATAGGATAAGTGAGGCAAAAAATTAACTATAAGGTTCGTAAAAATGACCCAAATGATTTCGGCTAAAGCAAGTCTATATCTTTTAATTGACGGGAAACTAAAGTCAGGGTAAATTTTTATTTGATTGTATTTGAAGACAAGTCTGATAAACAGTAAGCGCGTATTTCGGGGATGGTACAAGATGATGTTTTACCGAAAATATAATTAGTAGCTAGGTATAAAATCACTAAACATACTATTTGCCTCATTACACGTACTATTTGCCGTGTTTCGTCAATTACGTTTGAATGTGCTACAACTATATTATAGATTTGTTATCAAAGAGATACGGCACATCGGTTACAGGCTATATTTATAGTTTTACGTAGAAAGCATTAAGCATTCCAAAATTGTTTTAATTATCTTATTAGATACCACAGGGCTACAGCCCCCGAGTTGTGCTGCAAGTGCAGATCAGGAAGCTATTGATTAAACACATACTAAAAAAACTCAAAAAATGGAAAATCTGCATTTGCATTTCGCACTGAGCGAACATGACCAAGACAAAGAATTTTTTATCCAGGGCCATGGTAAAAAAGAGAAACTGGAAGCGTATGCGGCCAACCCTGCTAAATTTCAAGAGCACAGGCTATTGAATGCAGCACTGGCACTGGTGCCGGAGAGCCACCAGAAAATGATCACCCACTATGTGGAAAACATACAACTGCCCAAAGACAGTGTAACACGCCTTACGATAACTACCCCTGCAAGAAACCCTACGGACATCTTGCCGGATCTTGTAGCCATGCACATACATGTGCCACAGGAAGAGCATAAGCAAGTATTACTGCAAGCAGGCCATGAAAATACACCTACACCTATGGTGCTGGATTTTCTGGGAGTAAAACCACACTTACTCACTGCCAGCAATCACGCAGATGTAAAAGCAGGAGCGGCATTGACGATACTGCCACCAATTTCTATCGCACAGTCGATCGTATTCCATCACCCCGAGATAGGCTCGGTAGATACTACTATAACAGGGAACATCTTCAGTAAGTACTTGCAAGACCGCAATGATTTTACACAGCTTGTAAACTTCATCAGCAATAATCCCGACACATCTACCGAATCGTGGTACAAAAAAATGCACGCCTTCAGGATAGACCCTGATACTCTCGAAGAAATACCGGTAACACCAAATGAAGACCCCAACCTGTTTGCTGATAAAAAGGCTATGGACTGGCCGGTAGACCCTGAAACAGGTAAGAAAGTAATACCGCAGTACACGCTAAGCGATGAACAAACAGGCGCCACAAATGGCGGCGTATTAGGAGCCGCCACAGGTGTGATATATAGCGTGTTGAGGAAAATAAAAAACGACGCACAATTTAAAGGCAGCCTGTGGAACAGGTCGCAGGCTACTGTATCAAAAACAGAGTCGAATGTTGTGCCAATGACTACCCAGGCAGCACTGGCAAGGCAGAACGCGCACATGCTTACGGCACCACCCGCGGGATGGTCTATTAAGTATGACTCGAGTAAGCAATACGGGCTTGACCTGTTTGCCGACAGACTTTCATTCAGTAACAATACGGTTGATTTCCCGGTACTAAACTGGCCTAACCGTATTTTGGGTGTATATATTGAATTTCAGCAAGCGGATGGCACACCAATACCATGGAGTGTTTTAAAATCAACCCAGGAAGCGGTGGCAAATGAGCTTGTGAAACCGAACGGGCCAATGAGCACTATATTTTCAGAAGTATTTGCCAAGCAAAATAGTGATACCACAAAACTATTCTGGGGTATGCTGGGCTCAGGTAATAGCATCTTTGGTATTCCCTCCCCTACTGAGCCTACCCATATTAATTTCAAATGGCCGCACGACCGTCAAGGTAACCAACTAGCATCAAAGGTACAGATATATATCGGTGGATTGGGCGCTGCAGCTAATTTTAAAGACTGGGATACGGATGTAGATCTTGCCGGTTTGATAGGCACTCTGATACTTAATTATGGTATTACTGCTATAAGCATGGCTTTCACAATAGCTGTGGTGGGCCCGTTGAAAAAACAGATCACCAGCAAGAAAGTTAAATTTGCTATCCTCGGCGCTTCTGTAGCTTTGGGTATCACTGCGGGAGCAATATCTATCGCTTTCTGGGAAAACGGCAATGCAAAAACGGTTTTTTCAAAACTGGGTAATACAGTAGCCGGTGTACTGTTTGGCGTTCTCACAGAACAGGTGTTGGGTAAAATATACAAAGAGGTAATCGATGAACTGATAGTAGCTTACGCGGCGCACCTTACTACAGAACAGGCATTAGGACAGATACCATTTGCAGGCTGGGCATTGAAAGTAGCGAGCGTAGCAGCCGATCTGGCATCGTTAGCAGCTACTACAATAGAATGTAACGCGTCGCCGGCCACCTACAAATTGCAGGTACAGCAAACAATGGATCTTACAGTTACTGTAAAGCCGGACCCAAGACATGGTACCGAAAAGCAAGCACCTATATGGCCAATGGTAGCGAGCCACTATGTAATAACACTCAAATATCCTAAGAACGGAAAATTTGAAGGCGGTACTACATTTGTAAAATCGGGCCCTATGCCACAGGGGAAAGAACCTATCATCGTAGTGTTTGATAAAGTACCTGCGGGCGGACAAATCTCTATGGTTGCCAACGTATATACCAGCACAGACTGGCTAGTAGGCCAGTGGGATAGCGGACCAAAGTCTGCAACCGCTGATATAAATGGCCTGCTCTCTTACAGCGGGGCTATATATGAGAATCTTGTGCCACTTACACCATCTACAACATACAGCGAAAAACAACGCATAGGCTACGACAATACACGTAACGAGCACAGGTGGATACTGACCACATTCAACATCGATGAAAAATTCAAAAAAGATCTGGTGGCAGCGGCTATCACAGCGGATTTTATTGATGCTTTCAAGAAAAATGGTGTTGCACTTGGAGCAGCCAATCAGCTACAGGTAAAAAAAATAACCGAGGGGAATATTTGGGAGCTGGAAGACAAGCAGTATAATAACACGTACACCTGCACGTGGCAACTATCCTTTAAAGATGATAAAGGAGAACTGCACCGGATAAACATTCAAAATAAGAACCGTTCTAAACCACCATTGCCAAATCCTAAAACAGTACCAGATACATCGGGCAGTAACCATAACCTGGCTGAGCTTGTAGGGATGACCATTAACAATAAAGCTTACCAACTGGGCTACTCGTGGAAGGCATCGGGCCTGAATATGAAGCGGGATAATGCTGCAGATAGCTCGCCTTTAGATACGGGGCAGATGTATACCATGCAGAGCATCTCTACGCTCGATCAGCCATCTGAATTGATGATTGAATCGCCAATTGGTTTCTCTCAAATGCCATTTATAGCCTATAACCAATTCGGGCTAACACCATTATTAGTACTTGACATGCAAACTTATGTTGCCGAGCTAAACGCAGCAGACGGGAAGGATGTTCCGGCTACATTAAAGACTGCCTTAACAGAAAAAGCATTCGAGATACCGGATGGCGCTAAGATAAAGCTCATTAAGGCAGATCTTGAATGGAGAATAGTAAAAAGCACAAATGAAACACTATTCGACCTGGTACATAGCACAGATGTCGTAAACGGCAAGTGGGTGAAGACCATACAAGTATTTAACTATGTAGTGCCGGAAACAACTAACTTTTATATGGATCCGCGCCCCGACGCCAGAGGACACTATCACCTAAGGAACGTAAGCTTTAACGATGGCGAGCCGGGAAAATATAAGTTTGATGTGACCTTTAAAGAAAATGAAAATAATAGCTGGGGCGCATTCCCAATACCAAGAGGCAGCTCTTTGTATAAGATAGCGGTACACCCTGCGGGTTGTATAATAGCTATAGATTATGGCCTTGATAAGATGTGGAAACTGCAGTTGCCAAACACTGCAACAACCGCTGCCCAGGCAAATATAGCTATGCCATTATCGGGCACGGGCAGCCTTGAAGGATTGCTCAGCCAGCCGAAGGCTATGACCATAGCTGCTGATGGAAGGATAATCATCCTGGAGCAAGGTAATCAGCGCATACAATCGCTGGATGTATCGGGCAACCCGGTAGCAAGTTTTAAAGGCTCATTATCGTTTACTATCCCGAATTCATTGAAGGGTACATTAAATAGCAAAACAGCAAGTGACGATCTTAAAAAAGCGTACCAGAGCGGTGTACCGGAGCAGTATATAAAACAACCACTATCTAAAGCATATACCAAAAAATCTGCTACAGAACTGGACAAAAACAAGGTTGACAGCAGCATGAAAGAAATGCTTAAAAAGAAACTGGTAGAACTACCGGAAGCAGATGCAGACATAGCTGTTATGGTAAATACAAAGGGGCAAACATGGTTTATCACAGACAAGAAAGAACAAATAACCTTTGAGGCACGCTGGAATCAGAAGCTAAGCACATTTGCCGTTTATTATGCGCCTACACTGGAAATAGAAGTAGTGGCTCCGGACCTGGAGTGGAAGCTGACAGACCGTACCAACTCGCTGACATTTGAGATAAAGGCAAGAATAGGAGAAGATAAACTTTATGTACAGCAGCTAATATCTACGGCACCTTTACGTACCCAGTCTGGCAGTGTGGAATACCTGGATATTGCTATAGAAGATAAGGGATACATCTATGTCCTATTCCACCAAGGACAGGGCACTACAGCACAGCAGTATATGCTGGATATATACAGGCCGGATGGCACTATACTGCTCAATAATTCATTAACAGGCATTGCAGCAGCAAAGATGGCTGTTGATAAATGGCGCACACTGTGGACCCTTAATTACGAAACATTTTTGGGGCCAAATAACCGTACGGAACCCGGCGTGAGCGGGTGGATACCATCTACTAACGACCTCGTGTAATTGTAATAAGGAACGAGTTAAGTGCATTGATAACTACATAAAAGTGACCTTATTTATGGCTTGTGAGCTGAATCAAAAAGATAATACCGGCGCGGACTTTACCAACTGCGACTTTTCTAACAGAGACCTGAGCGGCTACATATTTAAATCATGCAGGCTGGCAGGTACAAACTTTAGTAAAAGCACATTTAATGGTGAGACCGATTTTACCGGAGCTACGTTTGGCAAATCAGCCACAGATAAGGTCACTAATTTTTCGGGCTGCGATCTGTCCGCAGCAAAGTTTTCTAAACCGGTACTGTTTGGAAAGAGCGGCACAAAGAAGATGCCTGCGGATCTTACGAATGCTAAGATACCATGGACGCTTCTGGGCAATAAATTTGAAGCGATAAATATAAGCGGGGCGGTATTACAGGACGTACCCACCGATCTATCTAAGTTAAGACTGACAAATGTAAAATGGAATAATGCTGACCTAACAGGTAAGAACATCGGTAATGCACACTTCACTAGCTGTGACCTTACAGGTAGCAAAATGAGTGGTGTAAACCTCAATCATGCAAATTTCCTTAAGTGCGACCTGACATCTGTGAAAATGGACAGATGCTCGATGAATAATGTCATTTTTGATGGCAGCACATTGACCAATACAGACCTGTCGTACGCATCGAGCTTTATAAGATGTTCCTTTCTCAATACGCTACTGAAGGGAACACAATTTGACGGCAACGACCTTAAAGACAGCACCTTCAATGTGCCTAACATGATGTCGGAAGATCCTGCGTATATAACGTCTTTCAAAGGCGCTACATTGTCTTCAGAGTTTCTGATCAAGAATCTGCGTAAGAACTGGCAATGCATTGATTTCAGAAATACTAAGATAGACGGATGGGATAGTCTTAAATCTGACATGTACAATATTAAGGCGATGCACAGCTATTTTAATAGCAGCCTTAGCTTTAAAAATGCAGGCCTCAGTGGCGCCGATTTTAGCGATGCTATATTTAACGCTGTAGATTTTAGTAATACACAGCTTAATAATACAAGGTTTATAGATGCAAGAACATTGCGGGGAAACGAAATGGGTAAAAGTGGCGCCCTATTTTTTGTAGCGAGCGACGATACAGGTATACCATCTCAATTTAACTTCACTGCTTTTTCAGAAGCACTTAACAAGTCTAAAAGCGCTGAACTCACTGCCATCTTTAACAGGTTTGGAATTGTGCTTGGTGCAAATGTTACAGAGCAAACAACCGACCCAATATCCAAAAATGCGGCATGGAAGATAACCGATAATGCGGCTACCCCTAAAAATATTTATATGGTGGTAAAATCGCCACTTGCAGCACCACGTACCGGATTTGAACTGTTGATTTACAATAATTCCCCATCCCTATTCAGTTATGCGCACATGATAGGCGCCTTTATGGAAGGGTGTGATTTTACGAATGCCAATATGGAACATGTGCAGCTATATGGCGCAACTATTACCTACGCTACGCTTAACAATGCCAATCTTACCGGCGCTCAACTGGGGACAAATGCTACAATTTTCGCAATAGCGCAAAATGACACCAGTGCGCAATATGGGTATGAAGCATTTTTAAAAGCGATGGAAACACCCGTTCTCGATGGCATTGTTAGTGTCTTCGGGCATTACGGATACAGGCTGAGTGATATCGAGTGCAGAGTAGCCCCTAACCGGGAAGGCGCTGAAAAAACATGGACTATAACAGACAAATCAGTAACCCCTTCCAAAAACTACGCTGTAGCATTAACGGTTGTAGACCCGAGCCCAAAGAAATACGAGATCAAGGTGTTCTTTGACGGCGCCAGGCCAGCTATTCTCGATTATAGTAATATGGCCTGTGTTACACTCACACAGGCAAATCTTACCGCATGTTCTCTAAGGAGTTGCCAGTTATATAATAACGGACAGACCGGCCAGTCGGCCATGCTGAACCAAACTAATCTTGCAGATGCTGTATTAGATGGTGCAAATTTATATTACGCTGATTTTACCGGAGCAACACTAAGCGGGACCAGTTTTGCCAATACCAACCTAATGGGCGCGATGTTTAAGAACGTAGTATTAAATGCCGGCTCTAATGGGCGTAGCGCATCTTTTACTGACGCTAACCTGCAGGGTACTGATTTTTCGGCGGCAACTATTGTGGGTGCAAATTTTATGAACGCGGCGATTAGTTTACCCATACCCGGCGTGACCGGCAACGTTACTAATGGTGTGCCCCTGCGCCGGATATTGAAAAAAGACATGGACTTTAGTACCTGTCTCGATGAGCTGAACAGTGCAGCATCAGCTATTGAGATCGATGACCCTACCCCATGGCAACTGGCTTCAATATTAAATGCAAAAAATATTGCAGCGGTGCAGGGGATATTGGCAGAAAAAAATATTACCATCAGTGAGCGGGCTACGATAACAAGTATCAATGAACAAAGTACATGGCAGATAAAGGGTAAGGGCAGCGCGCTGGCAAGCTATAACATTGTAGCGGGTTATGATGATCGCTTCACAGTAGCGTATAATGTTATTGACCTCGAAGATAATGAGATCATTTGCAATATACCCTACACTACCGCTCTTGGCCTTGGGGCGGTAAGCGCAGATCTGGCTAACTTGCTAAAAGCAAATAGTACGGATAAGATAAAACTACCTGCCGAGCCGACGCTCGAAAAAAACCCCGTACCCAATATATGGAAAATAGATGATGGCCCGCGTAAGAATTATATCGTGTGGCAAAGCGTAAAATTATCCGGCGGAGCCACACCAACACTCGGAAGAATAATGATAGTACGTACTCCATTCAGTGCTTTGAGAACAGCCTTCCAAAAGTTTGGCGGCCTTCGTGAACAATCTACCGTTCGCAAACCGGAAATGCAGGTAGACAATACAATTACGTGGATACTTGATGTAGGAAAAAACGATGCATTTTATACAAATACGGGTTATGTTCAATTCAAAATTGTAGCGAGTCCGGCAGTTAATCCTGAATTCCTGGACATATACGGGTATACGATGCGTACACTGGGCGTGGGAACTAATGGACTCGCTGTCTTCAGGGATTTTAATTGCGATCCGACACTCATCTCGGAAGACAGGATGGATGACCAAACGATGCTACCCAACAATTCAAGAAAATATATTAACAAGGAAAAAAGACGGCCTTTTAACGAATGGATGTTTGCTTACAGAGAATATGTGGAACCTCCTACATGCGTTCCTACAGACATATCATACTGCCCGGCGCCCGTTGTTCTCCGTAAACAAAAAAAATCAACCAATATGACCGTTACAGACCTTGACTATGGCTTTGAACCCGATGAACTTCCACATGTACGCACGTGGCTTGCAAACCTGCAATCTTTAGGACCGCAATTATTTACTGACGCGAACGGGGTCAATAAATACATCTATGTGCTTACGAAGCTGGGGAATGTATTTCCTAATATTAAAAACCGTAGTATGCGGTGGATGGTAGATAAATTATACGAAGACCTTGATAAAATACCTAATAATAATAAGATCACCGTTCTCTCTCAATATTACAACTATTGCAGCCAGGTGCGTATAGATGTGCCACCCGATAATGCCCGCGCGATGGACGGTACGTGGCCATGGCGCAACTATTGGTTTGCTTTCCTAAACGGGTTTGCATATATATGGTGCTTTGATTATGATGCGGACCAGGATGATCAGCGGAGATATTTCGTCAGCCTCGATATTCCGGAATATCCTGCGGCCCGAAAAACCAATTTAAAAAAAGTAGTCAGCGATTGGGGGCTTTCACCATCTGCGGATGAATTAGTGGTGGGGTCTGATATAAGAGACGGCATGATACCTGCCAATGCCGCCAAGGTAAAATTAGACGCGTGGTGGACCACAGAGACCAAGAACAAGGTATTAGTAAGCCTTACAAATGCACAACGCGATAAGATGAGAGATCTTATCACCACTACATCACCATTATCCATTGAGCAATACTTCTTCATATTTCACTCGCTGATCGCTTACTGCTCTTTAAATACTACAGACCAGGAAAAAGCATCGACAATAGCATCGACTGTTACATCATCCGATACTTACCCTGATGATACGTTTATAAATCACCTGGTGTATATCGCATTAATATATATAGCTGACCCTCGCGGGCAATACAAGTGGAACCATGAACAGTTAAAAGGTTTTCTAAACGATACTTTAAATGTTGTTCAAGGCACGGATGCCGGTTCTACAAAAATAAAGGCCGCAATAAAACTCGGCCTTGATATGCTTAACGCAGATGTTTCTTATCCTCTGCAAGACCCATACAGTTCGGCGCCTTTTATTACGCGTAAAGCAGATACACTTGCAGCATTGGATGATGCAAGAAAAAAGATAACTTTTTAACAACAGGTTTTACACCATAATAAACAAAAACCACAACATGCCCGTAACCGAAACAACCGAAAATGTACTGGAGGCTGCTGAACTGCCACAGATACGCATGTACCTAGATCAGTTATATACTATTGGTGTAAACATGTATAACAAGGCAGATGCAGTAGGCAGGTATTTTAATTCGTTGCTACGGCTATATGATGTATATCCTGCTATTACCAACACCACCATTAAGGCGATAATAGATACGATGTATACTGATCTGGACCTGATAGCCAGGAACAATGAAATGGCCATCTTATCTCAGTACAACGATTATTGCAGAGGGATAAATATTTCGGATGCTCCATCAAATGCTGCGCCCCTAAGCGTAGGCATATGGCCGTGGAAAGATTACTGGACGGCATTTATTACCGGTTATTCTTATACCTGGCGCTACGATGATGATGCTGACCAATATGACCGGCGGGTCTATAGTCCTGGTCTTAATATACCACAGTTACCAGCTGCCCGTAAACCAAAAATGGAAGCCATTAAAACCTTATGGTGGCCTACACCACCCGCAGCAGATGTAAATCCGGGAACAGCAATAGAGAAATGGGACATAGCCGCAGTACCCGCAAAGACAGTGCTGGACAAATGGTGGGGGGAGAACAGTACAGCGACAAATGTGCTAAAAAGCATTACGGAAGCACAGCGCGAAAAAATGAAAACGCTCATTAAAAGCACAGACACGCTTACCGCTAATACATTCCTATTCATATTTCATATGCTTATAGGACTATGCATGTTATCGACGGCGGATCAAACACAGGCAGAAAAACTGGTCAATACAAAGACACCATCTGATAGCTACCCTAATGATATTTTCATCAACCAGTTAGTATATATGGTCTTAATGGCCTTAATAAATCCGATAGGGAAATACAAATGGAATGCGGAACAGATAAAAAACTTTCTCAATGACATTCTGGGTATTATAAAGGGTGATGATGTAGCCTCAAAAGCCATTGTTGCCGCTATCAAAGAAAGCCTGGCTATAATGAATGCCGACCGCTCCTACCCGATGCACGATCCTAACAATCCGGATATAGGTTTTAGAGTACGCATGAGTGACACACTTAATGCACTGAATGAAGCACGGAAAACCATGTATGTATAAGCTTTAACACGAATAGTATGATACAAGGAGATAAAGATCACACATTAGCGCCTGAAGAACTGAACGACCTTCGTTACTGGCTATTCTTACTGTATAACATAGGCGTTGAGATGTCGTCTAAACCTGATCCCTGGGCCAGATATTTCGATGCTGTGATACATATAGCCGACCAGATACCCCGCTTTAAGAACGAAAGTGTAAAGTTGATGAGCAACAAGCTTTTTGATGACCTTGACAAGGTAAACGATAGCGGGAAAATGGCTATTATTTATGAATACTACGATTTTTGTAACAGGGTACATATAGGAGCGCCCCCAGATAACGCATACGCTATCTGGGGCAGGCCATGGCCATGGAAAGATCACTGGTGTACTTTCTTACATGGTTTTGCATTTGAGTACTGTTATGACAGAGATGCAGACCAGTACCATCAAGTATGTTACGACGGAGCAGTAGTGATACCTAACGACGTACCCCTAAAAGCTAAGATGGAATCTGTCTTTACAAGTTGGGGAGACAACCCTCCTGCTGCCGATATTAATGTTGGTACGATCATAGATAAAGGGGAAATACCCACCACGGCGGCAAAAGCGCTGCTTGATGCATGGTGGGGCAATAATAATACATCAACAGTAGTGCTTACAGAACTGATAGCCGCCCAGCGTTTAAAGCTCAGCGATCTTATGAAAAGCAGCACTCCTTTGCCTACCGGTATATACTTTTATATACTTCACCTGCTAATAGGCTTCTGTACATTAACAACACAGGATCAGACAAAAGCCCAGACAATAGTAAGCACCATTACAAGCTCTGATGGATATCCGAACGATATATTTATCAATCAACTACTATATCTGTCGCTTATGTATATGGCAGACCCACGTGGCACTTATAAATGGAACAGAGATCAGATAATGAGCATGCTGAACGATACCATTGGCTGTATAAGAAATACATGCGATGCATCTAAGGCTATAATAGCAGCTATAAGGACACAACTGGACATAATGAATGCTGATGCTTCTTACCCTATGAGCGACCCATATAATCCATCGGCAGGCTTTAATACACGCGTTGCGGATACACTTGCCGCGCTCGATGATGCAAGAAAAAGCATGTCTTTGTAAAATAAAAAGATCATTGATCAAATTAAACGAAATGGCGGCTCCAGCATATATAAATACAATATCTCCTGAAGAACTGGAACCTCTTAGGGAATGGCTTTCCCTGCAATATTCCATGGGGCCTGAAATGTCGTCTGAGCCTGAACCATGGATGCGGTATTTTTCTGCTGTTTTTAAGATACCCAATATCGTATTAAGTTTTGGCAATTTAAGCATAAGGAGTATGTTAGGCATACTATATAGGGATCTAGCAAACTTTGCAAATGCCGATAAGATGGCGATCATTTGCCAGTATTATGATTTTTGTAAAAAAGCGAAATTTTACCTCGTTCCACATGCTGTAATGAGACCTCCCGTGTCCGGGGAGAGATGGATGTGGAGGAGCCACTGGACGACATTCCTGCTTGGATTTTCTTATAGTTATATGGATCGATTTCTAAAAAACATCAACGTTGAATACGAGGAGGGGATCTTCATTCCTATACTCGAAGGCGTATATATTAATGGCGTACTATACAAAGATGAATTAAGAGAAAAGATGGAAAGCATTAAAACGCATGATGACATACGAAAACCAGCACCAACTGAGATAAATATAGGAGCGGATATATTTGATAGCGAAATCCCTGCAGCACTTGCGAAACCCTTACTGGATGCATGGTGGGGCACAAACAATGCATCAACACGCCTCGTTGAAAATTTTGCCGCAGCACAACGCGCTAAAGTAACAGAGCTGCTTTTATTAAAGCCAATGACTGAGGACATATACTTTTACCTCCTGCATTTACTTATAGGCCTGGGCACAACCGGAAAGGGTGACCAGATAATGGCACAAAAGATAGTCAGCACAACCGCTACATCTGATGAATACCCTAATGATATATTCATTAACCAGTTGCTGTATATGGCACTGCTCCACATGGCGGATCCAAATGGGCCTTATAAATTTAATCGCGACCAGATCTCTGATATGCTAAGAAGAACAAGGGATTGCATCCATAGCAATGATGATGCCTCTGCCGCTATAAAGGCCGCTGTAGAACACCAGATGGCAATTGTAAATGCCGATACATCTTACCCATGGACCGATCCTTACAACCCTACCGTGGATCTTAATACACGCATCGCTAACGCACTTGCCGCGCTCGATGATGCACGAAACAGTATGTCATTATAGCACTTAAGAAAATAACCAATCACCTTTAAAATCAAATGAAATGGCCCCTCCAGCATATATAAATGCAATATCTCCTGAAGAACTGGAACCGCTCCGCGAATGGCTTTCCCTGCAATATTCTATAGGGTCTGAAATGTCGTCTGAGCCTGAGCCGTGGCGACGGTATTTCTCTACTGTTCTAAAGATACCCAATATAGTATGGAGCTTTGGCAACTTAAGTATAAGGAGTATGTTAGGTATACTATACAGAGACCTTACCAACTTTGCGGACGCCGATAGAATGGCGATCATTTGCCAGTATTATGATTTTTGTAAAAAAACAAAATTCGCCTCCATTCCGCCTAATGCCGAGGGAACTCCCGGGTCGCCATGGCCATGGACAAGCCACTGGGTAGCGTTTTTATTCGGGTTTTCTTATTATTATAAAGACCCTTCATTTAAAGATGGCAAGGTAAATCGCGGGGACGTGTATGAAAAAGGAATTTTCATCCCAATACTAGAACGTGTAGATATTAATGGCGTACTATACAAAGACGAATTAAGAGAAAAAATGCTGAGCATTTTACAGGCTAATGGCGTGCTGAAACCACCGATGACTGAGATAAATGTGGGGACGAATATGTTTGATGGCGAAGCACCTGCGGCACTTGCGAAACCGGTACTAGATGCATGGTGGGGTAAAAACAGTGCATCAACACGTCTTATTGAAAATTTTGCCAACGCGCAACGTGATAAAGTAAAAGAGCTAATTTCATTAAAATCAATGTCGGAAGGCATATACTTTTACCTCCTGCATTTACTTATAGGCCTTGGCACAATAGGCATAAATGATCAAATCATTGCACAACAGATAGTCAGCACCATTGCTACGTCTGATGAGTTCCCTCATGATATATTCATTAACCAGTTACTTTACATGGCGCTGCTCCACATGGCAGATCCGAACGGGCCTTATAAATTTAGCCGCGACCAGATCTTTGATATGCTCAGAAGAACGAGAGATTGCATTCATAGCACGGATGATGCTTCTGCTGCGATAAAGGCAGCGGTAGAACACCAAATGGCTATTGTAAATGCCGATACATCTTACCCATGGACCGACCCTTACAACCCTACTGTGGATCTTAATACACGCCTCGCTAACGCGCTTGCAGCGCTTGATGATGCACGAAAGAATATGAAACTATAGACTGTACCATTGTATTGAGTTGTAACCTTTAAACAAAATAACATGCCACCTGTTGATAGAAGTCATACCCTGGCCCCTGAAGAATTACCAGAGCTCCGTAAATGGCTACGCTTACAATATACTATGGGCGTAGACCGATCGTCAGAGCCATATCCGTGGCAACGCTATTTTGCAGCAGTACTGTACTACGGCAACGGGCGGAAAAATTTTATAAATTATAGTATAAAATGGATGACTGATAACCTCTACATCGACCTGGGCGATACCGCCGACAGTGGGAAGATGGCTATTACTTATCTGTACTACAATTTTTTAACGCAAACAAGTACAGAAGCATTGGTCGGTAAACCACAGAAGTGGCCACCCTCCGAGAACTATTGGTGCAAGTTTATAAATAAGAGCGGGCTCTATATCCCCCCTGCCAGCCTCCACCCTTCAATACCTGAATTTGATGGCAAGATAAAAAAAGAGATGGTGCGGATACTAAATGATTGGGGGGAGCATCCACCGCATACGGATATTATGGTGTGTGACAATCATTTTGACAGAGAACAGGCGGCCAAATTCGCCGAGGCCGTGCTGGACAAATGGTGGAGCACCAATAATAATTCTACGGTTTTGTTTTCAAAGTTTCTAGCTGCTCAGCGTCTTAAAACCACAGACCTTATAGTTGATGGATTACCATTTCCCGCGGGCATATATTTTTACATACTGCACCTGCTGATTGGCCTCTGTACTATAAAAAAAGAGGATCAACTATTGGCGCTGAAAATCATAACCATTACAACCACTTCTGAAGAGAACCCCGGCGATACATTTATCGACCACCTTATATATATATCTATGATGTACCTGGCAGACCCCATAGGCTCCTTCAGGCTGAATCACACACAGATAATACAACTGCTGAACGATACCATAGCTTGCATAACCGGAAAAGATGAATCATCAAAGGCGATAATAAAAAGCATAAAGCACCATCTATCTATCATTGAAGCAAATCCATCTTACCCAATGCAAGATCCTAAGAACCCGGAAATAGGTTTTAATACAAGGTACGCAGATACACTTTCCGCCCTCGATGATGCAAGAGTACGTTTGCGCCCTTACATGAGATAAGCTGTACTCTGTAAATAAAATAGAAGTCCCGGAATGACCAAATAAAAGAGTGTAGTAAATGTTGAAACATTCACTACATTCTTTTAAAAATTAGCAGTATTATTTTTTGATCACCATCCGGGTTGTAGTCATACCATCCTTACTCGTTACACGTAAGATGTATGTTCCCGGTTCAAAGCTATTCAGATCTATTATCTGTCTGTTATTTGTGATCTTGCCTGAGTAAACCAATACCCCCTGTATCGTATACAACCTGATACCCTCCCCCACATTCGCATTATCTATAACCAACTCGTCGCGAGCTGGATTCGGATATATATTCATTGCATTCATAGTATTATTCCCCACACTTTCGGGGATAAGTACAGTATCGCAAATAGTATTGCTGCCGCAAGATGTGTATGCTGTAGCACATGCCATGTATTCACCAACACTATAATAATGCGATGCAGTAGTGCCTGTGGCATGGTTGCCATCTCCAAAATCCCACGTCACACTATCGAGCCCGGTTGTAGTACCGGTATAGGTAAATGATATAGGGTTCATTCCACTGTATGTATATGCAGCAACAAGAGTGGTTGTGCATCCGCAATTATCAAAGCCAAATTTTGCTGCAAAAAAATCTGATCCGCCTCCATTGGTTACCAAGGTGTCTGTATTTACATAGAGGTTACTGCTGAAATTGCCTCCTACGTAAACATTATTATGTGCATCATTAGCGATAGCTGTTGCAAATTCATTACCGGTAAGGTTGCTGGCCAATGTATCTAAACCAATAAAAGCGCCTGTACCTGCGTTGAGCCGCATAAGAAAAACATCATAGCCCTCACCACTTACTGAATGCAATAAAGAATCGAAGCCAACGCAAACGAGCTTACCGTTATAGTTGCCGGCTATGGCTACGGCTGTACCACTAACGGTAATGGAATTAAAGTAGCTCATATTTTGTGCAGATGAGTTTATCGCCCAGATATTATTCCCTGCTGTATCAAGTTTTACGACCAGCTGTGTTGTACCATACTCAGCTACGGTATTGATAATAGTATATGAATTGAACGTATCGGGCGTGCCGAACACTTCTGACGAACCGGATATATAGATAGCATCTGCATTGTCGACTGCAGCCCTGCCTAACCAATTACTATATATTGAAGTATTCTCTTTGTGCCAAAGTAACGTGCCGGTATTATCAAATGCTCCAAGGAACATTGGTTTTGTGATAGCTGTACCATTAAATGTGAGCCCTGCCAGATAATCGCCCAAACCAAAATTGCCGGTGATGTAATACCTGCCGAGTATATGATCGCGCTTCATGAAAAGGCCACCCGTAGTTACTGCACTATAACCGATCTGTAATGCAGTCCCCCCCAATTCCGTTCCGCTACTGCTGTATTTAAGGATGTGAATACCTTTGGCGGTCGCAATATAGCTACCGTCTTCGTACGCGCCGGCTGCCAACCCGCACATCCAATATACATTTCCTGCGCCATCTACATCCATATCTAATGAACGATTAGCAGATGTAGTACCTACGGTATCCGACTCGGGCATACGCAGCCATTTATAGTTGCCGGCAGTATCGTATTTTACAAGGAATATGCTTTTGAAAGATGCTCCTGTAGACCAGGTAGTATCTGTATCTAAATGAATATTTATATAGTGTGTTGAGAAAGTGCCTGCTACATACACACCACCCAGCGTATCTGTCTTCAATGCAGCCGGCACATCTGTGGAACTACCTCCGAGAATCTTTGACCACCGGTACGTACCATCGCACTTAAAACTTGATACCATTATATCCTGTACACCCCACCCTGTTATCCCGTGCCCGTCTACCGACAACCCTGTTTGTAATACTTTGCTTAAAAGATAGACGTTACCACCGGGATCGGTAGCCATGTCTATTACTGTTTCATCGGGCCCGCCCGCAGTACCATCAGCGCTGCCTCCTCTTATTCCCCATTTCCATGTCTGCGCAACTGCATTTGTATGTGCCACGCCGATAACTACAAAAATACATACAGCAAATAAAGCTCTTTTCATAGTACAAGATTTGTATTTGAAGTTACTAAAAAAAGTACCAGGATAGAGCAATGCTCTACCCTGGTACAGATCAATGATCATCAATGAATGACGCTTAACCTACTTTGTAATATAGGCCGTCCATTCTGTCTTAGTACTACCTGGTATATGCCTGATGTTACATTTTCGAGTTGCAATATCACGCTACCTTCATTTTGTGTAACGGGATGCTTTGCAATTTGTCTGCCCATCATATCATATACTTCGATGTAAGCACCCCCAGCATCGCCGGTAAATTGGTAGTCGACCCTTGTACTGTTTTGCGCAGGATTAGGTACCAGTTTTATAACAGACATACCATCGGGAGCGATAGTAGTTTGCCCGCCAATCGTTTCATCATCATCAGATGATCTACCGCCATTAGCCGGGTTACATATTGGTACTGTTATCTTTTGTGTACAAGTATACACTATCCCGGTTTTAGGATCTGTATATGTAATGGTTATTACAACACTGCCACCCGCAAATCCCGGATCAGGTATGAACTGGAAGGTATCTATCATAGTGCCTACGATAGATATGGTGCCTGATGGTGCCAGATACCCACTGGTAGCTGTAAGCGAAACACCGATCGGTGACGGGCCCGAGTTTGTAAACCGAATGATGATATAATCGTGACAGCATGTGTCCGGAGCCGTAGCAGTTGTTCTGCCATCTGCAGGCGGCAGTGGATCGCAATGCGTCTGGTACACCTTGAGCGGAGTAAACATCACTTGCTTACAACCTACACAAGTAGGATCGACGGTTACATCCATCATATCACTTGTATCCCTACACAGAGCGTTCGCGAGTATAAGCTGGTAATCGCCGGCACCGCTTATCGCATAAGAGCCAACAGGGCTGAATGTTCCCGACTCAACAATGAGCGTAGGATCCTCCAAATAACCCCAATAGTTGAACGGCTCTATAGGGCCTACTATAGTGCGTGGCAATGAAGCTTTGCAGAAATCATAGCAGCCCGACGGGAATACCCAAAGATACAAACGAGGATCGCGTGGAACCACAGCGGTTGTGCTGCTGGTGCAGCCAAAGGTATCGGTATACCATACCTTGTAAGGGCCACCACCCTCCGGCACTACGATCGTTTGTCCCGACATACTGTTGCTCCAGTTATAGAAGCCCGAGGTTGGCCCACCTGCACTGAGCTTCACAGTATAGGTATTACAATCAATCATGCTGTATCCGATAGTTGGCGGCGCGGGCAGTGCATGTACCGTAACAATGAACGACGCACTTGTATCAGCACAGAAGCCTCCCAACGGATTCGGTAATGTGATTATCAACTGATATGTAAATGAACCTGTGGTCGCGGCCGCATCGGTATAAGACGGGCCCGATGATACAGGCACACCATTTTTCAGCCATGTATATCCAATTGCAGGGTCACTACCCGCATATCCATTCAGCGTATAGGAAACATTGAGACACTGACTTGTATCACCGCTAATAATAGCCGGCGGCGGGTTAATGAGATTCACATTCAGATGAGCCATAGGTGCTGAGGGATAAGGTACATAACAACCAAAATGGTCTGTTCCTATTACCCAATAAGAGCCTGCAGTATATACATTGGTCGTATTAACCAGGGTCATGTACATACTGTCGGATCCATCCATCCAGTAATAATGCTCCGGTGAATTAGAACCGGTGTTGTGATATATCAGTGTAATGACAGAGCCTGCACACGCAACAGAATCATCCCCTATCGTACCTGCCAGATCAGGATTGATGATATTTACCGGCAACGTGAAGCTTGATGTACAATTATACCGATTTGTAACAGTAAGTGTAACCGGGTAAATACCACCTGAGCTATACACTTTCCATGGATCGGTTTGTGTGTTACCTTCAGGCCCATCACCAAAACTCCACATATAAGACAATGGTGGTGTGAGCGGAGTACTTAAATTGGTGAACTGCACAGCCGCCAATATAGCACAGGTAGTATCTCTCATGAAAGAGAAGCTGGCTACCGGTAGCGGATCGAGAACTACCGTATCTGTCGCTTCGCAGCTATCAAGCGTGCCGGGGCCATAGTACGTCCACTCATTAAGTATATGTGTGCCCGGTGTTAAAAACGCTGTGTAGCTTGATGTACCTGTTGTAGCCTGGTGTATACCATCAACATACCAGGAGTATGAATATGGTGCATGGCCTGGTACGTAATTAGAATGATCGAACATCGTAACATTATACCCTGAACCTGAACATGCCACCGAGTGACCCATGCCTGCTATAAATGGTACCGTGATCGTGGTATCGCCAAAGAAGTAACAGGTATCATTGCTTACATCCGTAAACCCTACTATATACCTGAAATGGTAGTTGCCTGCAAGGTTAAAGTTACAATCGAGCGTAGTATTCGTCGTCGTTACACCTAACGCCTGTGTTGGCCACTGCCAGCTCCATGAGAAAGCAGTAGGGAATGATGCATATGTTCCGCCAAGATGTACTATTCCGCAATTGACCGTAGCAATATTTATTGTGGCATACGGACTACCCGCGATAACACATGGCGGCACAATCTGGCAGGTATCGAACTCTACCCTATTAGATGTATCCCTGCAACCATTAGCACCTACTGCTATCACATAATAGACACCATAGTTGGTAACAAGATGAGGATTGCACAAGAAAGGTGAACCACAAGATGTGATAACACCAGTAGCTGCATTTTCCCATATCAACGTTGAGGTAGGCTCATAACCTGCCGTAAGCGTAGCTGTTATTGGCTGTGAAGGATGTGCACAGGAAACAAACGGACCATCGGGCGTTACATTAGCTACAGGTGCCGGAAGCTCAGTAACTACCTGGCTTTGTGTTATAACAGCTACACAACCGAATGGATTTGTAACGGTGCAAACAACCGTATGAGTGAAGCTGGTACCTAACAGATCGTGATAAGCATGTATTGCAGAAAAGCCTGAACCATGGGGTGTACCATCGCCCCAATCCCAGTCTACTGTACCCGAACTAATGCCGGAAACAGACGCCGTGAATGGCTGATCGCGGCATACCGGATTAGGAGTAACGGTAATGGATGGTGCGCCTAATGATCTTACATAAACGTGCATTGTATCGCTATATGTGGTGCTGCATTTTGTAACTGTTACGATAACATCTACAGGGCCCGGAATATTGTTGAACAATATCTGCGATGTAGTCAGGCCATCGGTTTGCACGCTACCGTTTAGCGGATTATATACCGACCAATGATAGACCTCACCTTTATAATATCCTGCATCGTAGGCATATACCGTATTAGGGCATACCGTATCTGTACCCGTAACATGCGGGTTTACATAAGGCTTATATACCAGCTTGGATATAGCAGCAGAACGGCAATGCGCGCCATCCGAACTCTCGCGCCATACCATTACTGTAGCAGGGCTGGCACCACTAAGTGTTACTGTATAATGATCGCCATTATAAGTAGATGGGCTACCTGTTATCGCAGACCAGCCGAATATGCTACCCGGCAGGTTGTTTTTTGCAATATAGGTAACCGGTACACCAAAGCATGTAGTATCAAGACCCAGCAAACTATCAGGCGCAGGTGGCAATGAATCTACTCTTATAGATAATGGATGAGACAGGCAAAAATTACCGGTAACATCAAGCTCATAAGTACCTACCTGGCCGAATGTGGCCGTAAACAGGTTTGTAGTATTTGAATAAGTGCTTAGATCGGGATAGGTCAACGTCCAGTTGCCGGTAGCGCCACTTGCCAGAGTATAATTGCCTATACTACCGAAACATTGTTCTATAGGCCCTAAAATACTATCGGGCGATTCTACCCTTATAGTATCATACGCTATACCACCACAACCGAGCAGTGTATTTTCATATACACACTTCAGTACAATGATACCCGGGCCGTGCGTATTAAGCGCTATCTGATTGTTCTGGTCGGTAGGCCATAGTGTAGCACCTGTAGTGGTAAGTACCGACCAGGTAAATAATGTGGTAGGCCACTGTGGCAGGTTATACAAATATTGAGTGAACGGGCAAACGATCTTTGGCCCAAAAATATGGCCATGCGGCGTGATAACCGGGACCTTAATGATGGTGGTTGACGGACATGCAATAGCACAACTACTTGCATCAAACGCTACATATCCAAAACCAGTTGTGTCTACATTCGTCCACTGAACCATGATGGATGATGTGCCTGCACCTGATGTGATAATGCCACCTTGCACATGCCATGAATATGTGCCGCAAGCCACACTTGGCGAAAGTGAATAAGACGCAGTAGTACTATCACAAACTACACCCGGGCATACGATCGTTACCCCTTGCGAAGGATTGATGGTTACACTCATTCTGAATGTATCTGTGCAGCCGCACTGATTCCTCACAACAAGCGTTACCGTTTCGGGGCCTGCTGTTGTATAGGTGTGTGTAACTGTAGAAGATGTTGCCGAGGTAAATGTGCTGCCATCGCCAAAATCCCAAAACCAATTGATGATGGGGGATGTAGGTGATGCGGTGGAATGGTCTATAAATATCGCGGGTTGATTAATACAAATATTCGTGACCCCGAGAAAATTTGCGTGTGGTTTTTCTATGATACTGATGCATATCGTTTTTGTACCCACACATCCATATACCGATGTATCTGAAACAGTAATACTACCGTAACCCACGGGGCCATTCCAGAATACAGTACATGTATTAGCTGTGGTGCCGATAATTGTACCGCCTGTAACCGTCCATCCGAAAGTACTGCCGGGAGGTCCGTAGCCAGTGTATGTTACAATGCTGCTGTCGCATACCTTGGGACAGCCACTGCCATCGTCGAGTATATGCGGATCGCCCGGAGTAGAGCCACCCTTCTCTCCGCCTCGTGTGGGTGTGTCAGCAAAATTCTGACATCCTGCTATTTTATCTGCAGTAATGTAGGGCGCAGGTATTGGCGCTACCATTACAGTAAGCGTTCCTACTTGCTGTAACGTATTGCTGCTATCATAACCATCTACAGTTACAGTAGCAGTGCCAATACCGCCCCAAAGTATACCAACCGAGGGGTTGGTACTTGGCCCTGTAATGGTACCTTCGGCCGTGACCGCCCACTGGTAATGAATACCCGCCGTGGGCGAAATAAAATAAGACCCTGAATTGCCTGCGCACATTGTGGCAGGGCCGGTGATCGTAATGGTTGTTATCCCCCTTGCAGCCAGGCCGAAACAAAGGAACCATACGACACCTAACACCGAAAGTAGAAATTTCTTTCTCATGTTTTTTGTTGGTTTTTGGTGAAACAATAATGTTTTTGTTTGTAGGTCCGCAGAGAAATTATACAGTCTGCAATTATTTAATTTCTTATGACTATGTTAATTTCAACGCTAACTAAATGTAAAATTTGTATTATTAATTGTCATTAAACAGAATGAAATCACTCTATTCATAAAAATAAAAAAACGAAAATAAATCGCATATACTATTGACAATGAATATTATGCGATTAAAATAATACGTATAATAAAAAATAATTTTCAAATAATTATGATTGGTTGTTATTGAGATGTTAATTACTTTTAGTTAAAATTGATCGTTATTATGAAATATGAAACAATACATATTGCGTATGCAGATGATCATGTTATGGTACGCAAGGGGATAATATCTTTGATAAATGCATTTGGTGGCATAAACGTGGATATAGAAGCAGATAGTGGTAAAGACCTTATAACCCAACTCACATGGGCCGAAAAGCTGCCGGATATCATACTGTTGGATATTCACATGAACGAGATGGATGGTTTCCAAACAATGCAAAAATTAAAAGAGAAATGGCCACGCATAAAGACCTTAGTGCTTACCGCATTTGAAACAGAATTACACCTGATAAAAATGATACATCTTGGTGTGAATGGATATTTACTAAAGAACTGTAATCCGGAAAATATCAAAGACGCAATAATAAACATACACGAAAATGGCATTTATCATTCAGGAGTAACTGAAGAGAAATTTTTTAAGCAAGTCCAAACCGGGATGATAAGATTACCCCATTTCTCTGATAATGAAATAGCGTATTTGAAATATTGCCCCACCGAATTTAGCTGCAACCAGATAGCAATAAAAATGGGAACAACGATCAAGGCAGTAGAAGGCTATCGCACCAGGTTATGTGATAAACTAAAAGTTAAGGGAAGATTAGGGTTAGCAATGTGTGCGATACAATTTGGTTTTGTTGATAAAGAAATTACAACCCGTCTTAAATTTGCTTTAAGAAAAAGTATTTTCTAACATGAGCCTGCATGCGTTTGTTAGATTCCAATGATGCGAATTTAGCAGGCTCTAATGTATTTAAATTAATAGCTCAATAGCTATCTTCAATGTCCTCATTTATATTTTCGTAGCAATGCCAAGACGTTTGATTCTCAAATGTCACATACCTTTGCTTAACAGTGTTAAATTACTTACCCGCATAATTTTGTTTTATGGCTAGTAAAGAACGTATACAACGTTTGAAAGAAGAAACCAGAAATAAAATACTTACTGCTTCCCTGCAAATAGTAAAGGAAGAAGGCTGGCAGGCACTAAGCCTGCGTAAGATAGCGGAGGTTATTGAATACACCGCTCCTATCATTTATGAGTACTTCACTAATAAGGAAGCCATACTACTTGAACTGACACGCCAGGGATATGCACTGCTTTATGAACGTATAAAGGAAGCAAAAAGCAAGCACCGTCTACCATCCACACAACTGGAAGCCATGTGGATGGCATATTGGAATTTTGCCTTCGCTGAAAAAGAGTATTATCAGATAATGTACGGGGTAGAAATGAATTGTTGTGTGGTGCAGAATAGTTTGAATGAAACCGAGTGGCCCGGAGATCTTTTTCAGGAGGTAATACGGGAACTAACAAAGAACAAGAAAGTTACAGATGATGAACTTTGCAGGTGGTACTACACATTTTGGTCGGTCGTGCATGGCCTTATCTCAATAAATATAGTACGGATAGGCACAACTGATGAAATGAATAAACAGATATTGAAACGTGCCATCACAGGTATAATAAGATCGATTTCGGATTAATTTTTTTCATAATAATTTAACACTGATAAATGGTTTAATGCCATAAAATACAATAAGTAAATCATCAAACATTACGTAAAAAATCAAACACTATATGAAGCTTACTTTTCTCTCATTATCAATATTATTTCTTTATAGCTGCTCTCCTAAAAAAACAATGCAGGCAGCTCCGCCTCCGGCTACAGAGGTTGTAACCATCGTTACCGGCAACACTACTACACAAAATGAATATACAGCATCACTGGAAGGAAAGGTAAATGTAGAAATACGCCCACAGGTGGAAGGGAGCCTTGTCCAGGTGTATGTAGATGAGGGCGCCTATGTAAAAGAAGGACAGCCTCTTTTTAAAATCAATGATCTGCCTTATCGGGAGCAGTATAATAGCGCTGTGGCCAGCCAGCATGCAGCCGAGGCTGCTGTGGCCAATGCGCAATTGGAAATAGATAAAGTAACACCACTGGTAGAAAGTAAAGTGGTGTCTGTAATACAATTGAAAGCAGTACGTACCGCATACCAGCTTGCAGTAGCTAATGCCGAACAAGCTAAGGCTGCAGTAGCCGCGGCTAAAATAAACCTCGGGTATACTACTATCAATGCCCCTGTAAGCGGGTATATAGGCAGGCTGCCAAAGAAGCAAGGGAGCCTAGTGGGCAGGACAGATGCAGAGCCGCTGACTACCCTATCCGACGTACAGGAGATCTATGCTTACTTCTCTCTTAGTGAGGGTGACTTTATTCGTTTTAAAGAGCAGTATCCCGGTAGCACGATCAATGAAAAAATAAAAGGGCTGCCACCTGTTTCCCTGCTATTGGCTGATAACTCGGTATATACGGAAAAAGGGCAGGTAACGATGATCGATGGCCAGTTTGATAAACATACGGGAGCTATAACACTGCGTGCCAGCTTCCCAAATAAGGAGGGCATGTTACGTACCGGCAATACAGGTAAAATACAACTGGCAATGCCGCGCAACAATGCGATAATAGTACCCGTATCTGCAACCATAGAAATGCAGGACAAAATATTTGTCTATACCGTAGGCGACAGTAACAAAGTAGCCAAGCAGCCCATCACGGTCATTGGCAAAAACGGATCGGATTACCTGGTACAGGATGGCGTAAAGCCAGGAGACCGGATCGTATATAACGGCCTTGACCACTTGCAGGATGGCGCTATTATAGATCCCATTGCACCTAAAAAAGATCAGAAAATATCTATGAAGCGCTAATAAAAGATAAGCGTTATTTCATCACTGTTTCAAACAACAAATTATGTTCAGGAAATTCATAGAGCGGCCTGTATTGGCCACTGTAGTCTCTATACTATTGGTTATACTTGGCATCCTTGGGCTTAAAACACTGCCCCTGGAAAGATTCCCGGATATCGCGCCACCGGCAGTATTAGTAACTGCCGTCTATCCCGGTGCGAATGCGGAGACCATCTTACGGTCAGTAGCCCCCTCATTGGAAGAATCCATTAATGGTGTGGAAGGAATGAGCTATATGAGCTCTACTGCCAGCAATGACGGTACCCTTGCTATAACTGTTTATTTTAAACTGGGCACCAACCCGGACCAGGCTGCGGTAAACGTACAAAACCGAGTGGCACAGGCCACCAGCCAGCTACCTGCAGAAGTAGTACAAGCGGGTATTACAACAGCGAAGCAACAAAACAGCTTGCTGATGGTAGTAGACCTTTATAGTGATAAGCCGGAAAGTTATGACCAGACGTTTCTTACGAACTATGCTTATATCAACCTGATACCGGAGATCAAGCGTATACAGGGAGTAGGACAATCTATTATTTTCGGAGGAGATAAGAACTACTCTATGAGGGTGTGGCTGAACCCCGCACAAATGGCTGCCTATAAACTTACGCCACAGGATGTAACTGCCGCAATACAGGATCAAAACCTGGAGGCAGCACCGGGCAGGCTGGGTGAAAGCAGTAAAGAAGCCTTTGAGTATATTATAAAGTATAAGGGAAAACTAAATAACCCGGAAGATTATGAGAATATCATTATCCGCAGTACCCCTGATGGATCTATACTGAGGCTTAAGGATGTAGCCCGAGTGGAGTTGGGCGCATACAGCTATTCCAGCAATACCCGTATCAATGGAAAGCCGGGAATAGACATTGCGGCATTTCAGCTGGCAGGCTCAAACTCTAATGATATACAGATAGCTATACAGAACTTCATGGAAAAGGCAGCAGCACATTTTCCTAAAGGTGTGAAATATGATATCCTGTATAATACTAAGAGCGCCCTTGACCAGTCCATAAACCAGGTAGAGCACACTTTACTGGAAGCATTTATACTGGTGTTCATCGTTGTGTTTTTATTCCTTCAGGATTTCAGGTCTACACTTATCCCGGCTATTGCCGTACCTGTGGCCATTATAGGTACCTTCTTTTTCATGCAGCTTTTTGGATTTAGTATTAACCTGCTTACCCTTTTTGCATTGATACTGGCAATAGGTATAGTAGTGGATGATGCAATAGTTGTGGTGGAAGCGGTACATGCGAAGATGGAGCACAAACACCTGCCAGCACGTGCTGCTACTGTTGCAGCCATGAGCGAGATAACAGGCGCTATTATCTCTATTACTTTAGTAATGGCAGCGGTGTTCCTGCCTGTTGGTTTTATGAAGGGCTCTACGGGTGTCTTTTACCGACAGTTTGCTTTCACGCTGGCTATAGCTATTGTTATATCCGCGGTAAATGCACTTACACTTAGCCCCGCTTTATGTGCATTATTATTAAAGAGCAATCATGGTACTAACAGGGATGATGCAGGCAAGCCTGCGAGCTTTAAAGAAAAATTCTTTGCAGGTTTCAATACAGGCTTTGATAATATTACCCGGAAATATATAGGTAGTCTGCGTTTTCTGATACGTTATAAATGGGCAAGCATAGGTGGGCTGACACTAATAGTACTGGCAACAGTATGGATGGTGCGTACCACACCTACCGGATTTATACCCTCTGAAGACCAGGGATTTATTGCCATAGCGCTCTCTATGCCTGCAGGCGCTTCACTGGACCGTACCACAGAGGTACTGAAGGAGGCGGAAGATGCACTACAGCCAATGCCATCTACACAACTGCTTAACGTGCTATCGGGCTTTAACATACTTACATCATCTACCAGTTCATCTGCCGGAGTATGCTTTGTATTGCTGAAACCTGACAAGGAAAGAGGCAAAGTAAAAGACATAAACGCCATCATGAATGATATACGTGGAAAACTGGGCAATATCAAAGGTGGAAATTTCTTTGTATTTACTTTTCCTACAGTACCCGGTTTCAGCAATGTTGATGGGCTGGATATTGTATTACAAGACAGGAATAATGGCAGCCTGTCAAAGTTCAGTAGCGTAGCCAATAACTTCAATATGGCACTGATGCAACGCAAGGAGATAGCTATGGCCTTTACAACTTTTAAGGCTGACTATCCTCAACTGGAGCTGGAACTGGATAATGTAAAAGCCAAGCAACTGGGTGTAAGCGTGCGGGACCTGCTGCAAACTATACAGGCTTATTTTGGTAGCGCCCAGGCCTCTGATTTTAACCGTTTCGGGAAATACTACCGTGTGATGGTGCAGGCTGATAAAGCTGACAGAACTACACCAACTGATATGAACAGTGTATTTGTAAAGAACGGTAACGGAGACATGGTACCTATCAGCTCGCTTGTTACATTTAAGCGTGTTTATGGTGCGGAAAATGCATCCCGCTACAACCTGTTCAGCTCTATTGGCGTAAACGCAATGGCTAAGCCGGGCTTTAGCTCAGGTGATGCGATACGTGCGGTGGAAGAGGTAGCAAAAATGAATCTGCCTGAGGGATATACTTATGAGTTTTCCGGTATTACCAAAGAAGAAATATCTTCCGGTGGCCAGTCAGTCGTCATCTTTGCACTCTGCCTGCTATTTGTATACTTCCTACTGGCAGCACAGTATGAGAGCTATATACTCCCACTTGCAGTGATCCTTTCTATACCTACAGGTATACTAGGTGTATTCATCGCTATCGGCATTACCGGTATTGAAAATAATATCTACGTACAGGTAGCCTTAGTAATGCTGATAGGCCTACTGGCTAAGAACGCCATTCTGATCATAGAGTATGCGGTGCAAAGAAGAAGAGCCGGGAAGACGCTGCTTGCATCAGCACTTGAAGCAGCTAAACTACGTCTGCGCCCTATTATAATGACCTCCCTGGCATTTGTTGCGGGTCTTATCCCTATGATGAATGCAAGCGGTCCATCGGCACAAGGTAACCACTCTATAAGTATAGGTGCCGCAGGCGGGATGCTTACGGGAGTAATACTCGGGCTATTCATCATACCTGTACTTTTTATTCTTTTCCAGCATTTGCAGGAAAAGATCAGCAATAAACCAATAATTAATTCATTACCAAACAACAACCTCAATGAAAAAATACATCACGAATCTGTTCTTACTTTTGACGATCGTCTGTCTTAATGCTTGTAATGTTTCCAAAGATATTGCTACACCACAGTCAGAACTGCCCTCCTCTTTTCGCAATGAGCAGCACAATGACACTGTGGGTACTGCTGATATTTCATGGAGAGCATTCTTTAACGATGCGCTACTACAAAATCTCATAGACAGTGCCATAGTGCGAAACTATGATATGCAGTTAGCCGACGAAAATATACGTGAGTCGCATCTACTGCTCAGGCAGTCTAAATGGGGGTATATTCCTGATGCATCGTTGCAAATTTCTGCCGGAACAACGCGCTATTCTGATAATAGCCTGAATGGGTTAAGCATTAATCAATACCTGGGTACACAACACCTGGAAGATTATAATGCTGCTTTAAACCTAACATGGGAGGCTGATATCTGGGGCAAGGTACGCAATCAAAAACGTAGCGCGCTTGCAGCATATATACAAACAGAAGAAGCAAAAAAGGCATTGCAAACCCGCATCGCAGCAACAGTAGCAGAAGGATATTATAACCTGCTGATGCTCGATGCGCAAATGGATATAGCCCAAAAAAACCTGGCGCTTAATGATAGCACCCTGCGCATTATACGCCTGCAATATGATGCAGGCCAGGTAACCGCGCTTGGTGTAGAACAAGCTGAAGCACAGCGCCTGACGGCCGCACAGCTTATACCTCAATTTAAGCAGAATATACTTACACAGGAAAACGCCTTAAGTATACTCGTGGGCAGGTTGCCGGATAAGATAAGCCGTAGCGGTTCTTTAAATGAAGTAATACTGCCTGCTATATCATCGGGTATACCATCAGCTATGCTAGCACGCAGACCTGATGTAAAAAGCAGGGAACTGGCATTAACGATAGCCAATGCGCAAACCGGCATTGCAAAAGCTAATTTGTATCCAACAATAAGTATCACGGCTTCGGGTGGCCTGGATGCTTTTAAATTCAGTGACTGGTTCAGCATCCCTGCATCGCTGTTTGGAGCTGTTGCCGGTGGGCTTACACAACCTTTACTGCAGCACAGGCAATTACACACACAGTATAAAATATCGCTTGCAGAAAGGGAAAAGGCTGTTATACGTTTCAGACAAACCGTGTTGGTGGCTGTAGGTGAAGTATCGGATGCATTAGCCCAGACAGAGCAGCTTAATGAACAATATGGCGTAGCGGCAAATAAGGTACAAACATTGGAAACAGCGATCAGTAACGCAAATCTTTTGTTTGCAAATGGAAAGGCTACTTATCTTGAAGTGATCACTGCGCAGGCAAGCCTCTTACAAAGTGAGCTGGAGCTAAGCTCTATAAAACGAGCACAGCTAAATGCCTCGATAGAACTTTACAGGGCTTTAGGGGGCGGTTGGAAATAAATGTTCTTGATGCCTGACTAAATAAAAGCAGCTGCATGTATGCAGCTGCTTTATAATTTAATGTACCTGGAATAGGAATACCCTGCACTACCTTACAATAGCCAGATTTATAATCGGGTTTCTACCTCTCTATTAAACACGCTACACAACAATTAGTGCATATGCATTGTTATTGACATATTGCGCAATCGGTTGCGCACATGTCCGAAGAGCATCCAGTGTAAAATTTTGATGACAGGCAACCTAATGCTTCAGACTATCGTAGATTTGATAAAACATCATTAAAATCAAATCAATCATGATCAAGAAATATCATTGTCTATCTTTTTTAATTTTCAGTTTTTCACTCCTAACAAGCCAGTTTGGCATTGCCCAACCGAAGATGTTATCAAAAGGAGATGTGGCACCACTATTTATCACCAAAGCCAGTCTGGCGGGCAGTGAATTTACTTTTTCATTGGAAAAATCCCTTGCTAAAGGGCCGGTGGTGGTCTATTTCTACCCTTCTGCCTATACCGGAGGCTGCGATGCTGAAGCACATACCTTCGCTGAAATGAAAGATAAATTCACAGCGGCAGGAGCCACCATTATCGGTGTATCCGGAGACGATATTCAGCGACTGAATTCGTTTTCTTCCGATCCTAATTATTGTGCGGGCAAGTTCGCGGTCGCGTCCGATACCGGAGGCAAAATTGCAGCAACCTATGGCCTTGTCATGACACCACCAAAGCCCGGAATGAAAGACGCACGTGGTATGGAACTTAATCATGGCTTCATTCCCCGAACTACTTATGTCATTGGTAAAGACGGTAAAATTATAGCCACGTTTTCATCAGCAACCGACCACCTTTCACCTACAGACCATGTTGAAAAATCGCTGGCGATTGTAAAAGGGTTATGATTCAAGGGCTAAAGTGTCATTAAAACGATGAAATACCGAAGGACAATATCAATTAACCTTATTTAAGAAAGACAAGAAATCAGGCACCCTTCTTTTGGCAATTGGTATTACCTTACTATTTCTCATCATTACCGACCATCCTTTATTCCTGAGAATATCTTTATTTCATGCATGCTAATCAAAAAAGATCTGTGTACTCGGTATAGATAATAATAACCGTTCTTTTCTATTTTGAGAAATCAAACATCATTAGGAATAAGTTTCACACAAAAGAGATTACAACGATTATCTCTTTTTTATAAAGTCGATCATTCATTAACAGTAAAGGATCTCAGAGATACAGGAAAAAACGGGACAGAAATAGTAATAATAATTTACGCAGGGTACAAGGAGTTAAATTAAGTTGGGACGTGCTGACTAACTTACCTGTGCTAAATATAAGTATAGAGTAATATTGATCCGTCAAAAAAAGTATAAAGTTGAGTAAAGACCATTAGAGTTACGCAAATAACGAGCACAGACTTTACATAGGTTAACTTCCAAATTCTTTATGATTGTAACTTTGCACAAAAAAATATGCAATTTGATACAAATAACAAAATTGTGAAACTCTGTATTCACGGAATGGATTTAGAAGGTGAAGGAAAAAATGATGAAGCTGCCAAAATATTTCTTCAAGCATGGGACCAGGCTGGTGACGACAATGAAAAATTTACTGCTGCTCATTATGTTGCCAGGCATCAACAAAGTATTGCAGATAAGTTGGCATGGGATAATGTGGCGCTTAACCTGGCATTGAAAATAAAAGATGACAGTATTAAAGGTGCTTACTCTTCGCTTTATCTGAATATTGCAAAGGGATATGAGGATTTAAATGATTTCGCAATGGCAAAAGAAAGTTATGAATTAGCTTTAAAATTTACAGCGTTTCTATTAGACGATGGTTATGGCAATATGATCAAAAAAGGTATTAATCAGGGCTTGGAAAGAGTTCTTTTAAACCACTACCCGATTCAAAAATGAACACATATACTCGGATTGGTTTATCTACACTTTTGAAAGTAGATTGCACAAACAATATGTGTAAAACCGCATCAGAAGTTAATTAAAAAAGTATTTGTCATAGATTTTTGTGTACAAGTAAATCACTTGAATAATGGCTAAAATAGTTGTGAAACCTGATTGTGGTAATGCGCCTCGAAAATTGTTCTTAAAACATTTTAATACGGCCCTTGCTAATGGCAAAACTGAAATTGTTTCTGAAAGTATAGCAGATGATATCAAATGGGATATCCCGGGTTCAATCAGTTTATCCGGGAAAGAAAACTTTTTGGATAAAATAAAATCCGGTATTTTCTGGAAAGTTAAGGAACTAACTATTGAGACCATTATAACCCACGGGCCCGATGCATCAGTTAGTGGAAGTATAGTCGATGCAAGTGGTGAAAAATTTTCATTTTGCGACATTTATAAATTCAGTAGTGCAGGAAGTTCCATAATTAAATCTGTTAAAAGCTATATTATCGAGGTGCAATGAATGTAAATCAAAGTTATACCCTCGCTTAAAAAACAAAATGGCATTAGAGAAACACTATTCGAACAGAAGTGGATGGCTGCGTGCGGCTGTGTTAGGTGCTAATGATGGTATACTTTCCACAACAAGTATAGCCATTGGCGTAGCTGCCGCCAGTGATACCAGAAGCCCGATCATTCTCGCAGCTTTAGCCGGGTTGGTAGCAGGCGCGTTATCAATGGCTGCGGGAGAGTATGTTTCAGTTAGTTCACAGTCAGATATTGAAACCGCAGATCTAGAGAGAGAAAAGAGAGAGCTCGAAACGATGCCAGATATCGAGTTAAAGGAACTTGCGAAAATATACGAAAAGAGAGGTTTAGATAGCAAATTGTCATTACAGGTAGCGGAGCAGCTCACAAAGCATAACGCACTGGAGGCGCATGCCAAAGATGAATTAGGAATTAACGAATTCTCAAAACCAAAGCCATTGCAGGCAGCCCTGGCATCAGGCGCATCTTTTATATCGGGTGGGCTTTTACCGTTTTTAGTTTCACTATTTGCTCCGATAAAGATTATGGTAGTTTTACTATACGCCTTTGCCATCCTCTTTTTAGCATTGTCAGGCGGGGTTGCAGCTAAAGCGGGCGGTTCAAATATGATAAAAGCTATCGTCCGGATTTGCTTTTGGGGTACGATAGCAATGGGTATTACAGCATTTGTAGGCTATTTGTTCGGCGTAAAGACTGCCTAAGCATTTAGGGAAGTTAAAAAAGACACAACCCGTAAATAATTATACCATATGAATGTAACCATTGAACCAGAGATTTTAGTTATTATAACCAATAAAATAAAACAACAAAAAAAAAGCATATTAACATTCCCTCTAACTTATATGCTTTTATTTGTGGTCTGTTGGCTCAGAAATGGAGGTCGAATACTGGGATTAGATTTTTACATAATTTCGATATTAGGATTAGTAATTCCATATTTATGTTTACCTTTTTACAGAGGTCTCATGTTGGGAAATATATTTTATAAAATTGATGCACTAAGTGATGGACGTATTCAATTCACTTCATTTGGGACATTATGGAGAGAGGAGAAAATTGTAGTTGCTGAATTAAGCGAAATCGTCATTAATAAAAATGTTGAGCCGAAATTACTTTACAAAAAATACCCACTGAATAAAGTGGCTATTTTGGGGAAAAATTATTTAATCTTTCAGGAGTTAATGCCATATATACCAAGACATACGTCTGATAAGTTTGATTAACGGCAGCATAGAGATTCCGAAACGCCTTACTGGCGCGAGTCTTCCGACAGGATGACTCAAGTCTACTAGTAGAACCGATGATCTCTGACCGGAATGCCAATTGCCGTTAACCTCGGGTATTTTTTGCTGTTGAGCTTTGACTATATCATCAGCTTTATCGCACTAAATGCCGATTGCAAATCGGATGCTTTATGTAGACGCCGGTCTACCTAAAGGAAAGCCAGCGCCAGTGGGAGACCTGCACTACCTTGCGATGAAGGAGTGAGAACTCGACTTCTACCATAAGCTTATCTTCTCAAAAATTTATTTGTATATGTGCCATTTACTTTTACAATGTATATTCCAGGTGCAAAACCTGAAACATCAATGTCTATAGCTTTTGATTCGTTATGTCCCTCAAATACCTTCTTACCTAATACATCGTTTATAACAATAGTGTTAATGGATGCGGATGAATTTATAGTAATTTTATTTTGCGTGGGGTTGGGAAATATTGACACTTGATTTTTCAAATTTACGCTACTGACATCCGTTGTGTTCACTATAAGTTTTGCAACATTTGATGTATCGGAACATGGATCGCTATTTCTTATACACCGATATTGATAGTTATTCATCAATGGGTTGACGGGACTAATATTTAAGTTTTTTGTGGTAGTACCTGAATATGCACCACCATCAATCAGGTCTGAGAAACCAGTTCCTGTACTACTCTGTTGCCATTCGTAACTTGCAGTTCCACCTGTGTCAGTTATGCTATAATGAGCGCTTCCGCCCACTAATACAGTATCGTTTGTCAACACATTTGTAATAAGGGTGGTAGTTGAGAAATACAATTTTGATATTTCGCAATCGGCAAGTGCGCGATTCCACACTCCTATGTCATCAATATTTATGCTATCCATAACAGTATTATCCCATTGATCATAGCCAATCCAAAAAGGAAGTTGATGAGTAGTAGCCGACGAAGATGCTGCTAATGATTGAGTTGCAACCAACTGAGAATTCATGTATAGTTTCATTACCCCAGTGTCATAAACAGCAACAAGCTGCAACCAGTCATTCATTGGAAGCCCAAATGGATATGTATCAGATGTCCATGGAGTAGTAACACTGGCTGCAAAAGAAGGATTGCCTCCTGCGGCTCCTGACATATACCAGACAAAATCAGAAGCAAGGGCTGTAGTTATGCCATGTTTCAAAATCAGGCCGCCAGAACCACTCAGCCCGTAAAAGTCAACCCATACAGACGTTGTAAAGGCAGAGTCATAGCCAAATATGAAATTAGGAGCTGTACAAGTTAATGGACTAGTTGGCGTAAAATCGCTTATTGCTGAATTAGCGACACCAAATCGATCTGTCACATAATTTATAGACCCAGTAAGATTATTACCTGCGCCACTCTGGTCACTAATATTGGAGCTAAACGGATACCACGCCTTTAAACCATTTAAAGGGACATAAGAAGCTATTTGTGCCTGAGCATTAAAGGCAATAGCTAATAAGGATAAGACAAAAATAAAATTCTTTTTCATTTGATAAGGTTTATAGTTAAAAATTATTAAAATTAATTCACATTTGTAACCAGATACTTGTTGTGGCGTTTATAACGTCAGTAAAACAAAAGCGGAGAAACGCTCTTTGCTTTTGTTTCTCCGCTCTCAATGTGCCCGGAACAGGAATCGAACCTGCACTACCTTGCGATAACCAGATTTTGAGTCACGCTCCTATGCTATCCAATTGATTAAAAAACAGCACATTTCAACTGGAAATTTTATAAAATGATTGTTTTCGATGGCTAAGGTAGCACTGATTCAGTGCAAGTTTTAGTGCAGGATTAAACGGTTCTATTATATGCAAGCATTATACGCAGTTTAATAAATTAGGCATAACCATTTACACGCCAAAAGTATTTTAGAAACACAAAATAATCCCCCAGATCTGCCGGGGGATTATTTACTGACAGCCAAATACTAATAATTTTGAGCGAAAGCCAGCAGCTATTTTACCCATCATTACTAAAATCGAAGAACATAACGTCAACTAACGTTCCTGAGCTCATTGCCCGCTAAAGCGACGAAACAAAGTCAGTGGAGAATATTACAGTTAAACGCTTCAATTCGTTACTCTTTAATTATCTTTTTCACTACATGCTTGTTGCCGAATGTCAACTCCACAAAGTAAAGACCAGGGGAGAAAGAACTGATGTCAACAGAGTGCCCTTCGGTATTGCCACTATTGCACATCACACTTTCAGCGTGTACGACTCTACCATTTACATCTTTTATGCCTATTTTAAGCAGTTGAGATGATTGGCTTGCGTAGGATACAGTGATGTTATTATACGCAGGGTTAGGATATACATCTACCATATCATTTGCCGCCGCCGTGTCATTTACTATTGCCTGCATCATTCTGCCTGGCTGGCAATTAACCAGCATTACTGTCTTTGTAACGCTACAGCCATTTTTTGTATAAGTAATGGTCACTGGGCCGGGAGGCGTGCTCGGTGGTGTGCCACCGACGTACCCTGTGGTCGGATTGATTGCTACTATCGCAGGGTTGCTACTGCTCCAGGTTCCTCCAGCGGTGCTGTTGGTAAAAGTATAAAAAACATCGCCTATACACATTGATGAAGGGCCTCCAATAGGATCGAGCGAGCAGACATTACCACACGAACTGTTGGGCAGCATTTCAAAGAATGTACCATTTACGATAGCCAGAAATGCATTTCCTGTAGTAGCGCTCCTGCCTATTTCAATATATTTTGCCCACAAAAGTTCATTTAACCCCGGGTTATTTGTAAAAGGCGCATTGCTTGTATACGGTCCGTCGATAAGAATATCGGCATCCACGAAAAGACCTCCCGATGAAAAGGGGGCATGGCTTGTAGGGTCAACTGATGAATTGGCAGTGACTCTGTAACTATTTTGCGGGCACTGGTTGCATAGCGCCACATCTACGGAAGAAATGTCTAATCCAAGGCCGTATGGTTCTTGATCGTTTGGATCCCCGCCGTATGTATATGCTTCCGGTGTTCCCTGGTTAACATAAATGTATAACTGATTTTGATTGGTGGGCAAAGGAGACGAGGCACAAAAATAATAAGGTGATGCTGATATAATTGATCTGGTAGCAGGCTGCCATGGCGGAAATATTAAAGATGTAGCTACCGGTGCTTCCACATAATAAGACGGGCCGGCGGAAGCTTCAGAAAGCCCGGAAGTTGCAACAACATTAACGCTTGCATTATTGGCAATAGTGCAGCCATTTTTCCCAGAGCTTACATTTAACGTAACCTGGTAAAGACCATGTGCAAGAAAGGGATAATTAGCCGCAATTCCCTGGCTGCCAGTGCTACCGCAATGGTCACCTCCTGCGCCACCGCCAAGGGAAGCTGTAGTTGTAAGGGATACAAGATTAGAAGAAGAAGAATTAATTTGAGGAGTACCATTCATTCTATACCAATTGGGTAGATAGCTATTACGTAAAGTTGATGCTGAATTGACACTTGTAGGGCCCCAGCCGATCCCTATCGTATCCGAGCAACTCCAGCTATACAAATCACCGTTACTATCCCACTGGCTAAAGTCATTATCCAATAAAGGGATAACGGATGTACAGCTGCCGCATTGTCCAAAGGTATTTGCCCGAGCAAACGCCAGAAGGCATAGTAAGAGAATTATTTTTTTCATAGAAAGAAATTTTTAGAGTGAAGAAAGTTGGTTGTAGTTATATTTAATTCGCCCTTTTCTTCAGCGCATCAATTTCTTTTTGTTGTGTTTCTATTTGCTTTTGTTGCTGTATTGCATACAGGGTTAGCTCTTCTATTTTTTGCAATAATTTGGCATCCATACCGGCCACATCTATCCCATCTTCAGCCACTTGTTTTGCAGATGGTATTGCCGGCAAATGCTTATTGGCATTAACATAGTCCTCAACTTTAGCTAATGGCATAAGCGTGTAGTCTTTGGCAAAAACAAAGTCCGACCAATTTGCAGGATCGCTATGTAGTGCTACTTTTAGTTTATCCGTTAGTATGCCGTGTGAAACATAGAGCCTATAATCTCCTGGAGTTTGTGTTGGATTCTCGACCCAGGAATCAATTTCACTTCCTATAGTAACTTTTCCATCGTTCCAGATATGCATCAGGTTGTTCCAATTTGTACCGTCAAAATAGTAGTACATAATACCTGTAGGGCAAGTAGGGGATGTCAATGGGCCTGCAGAGACAAATCCCATTGTCCCAGGTCTGTCCGAACACGAATTTCCTCTCATTCCTATGTTTGCACCATTTGTCCCTACCGAAATTGTCAGACCCTGGGTAGAACTATTGGCATTTATATTACGAAAAGCGCCGTCACCTGGGATAGTCATATCAATAAGTCCACCCTGTATTGCAACGTTGTAGGGAGTAGTTGTAGTAGAGCCCGTAGTGGTCCACTGAGCATGTACACTTGTTGCCAGTAATATTGTAGCCGCTAAAATTAGTTTTACCTTTTTCATAAGTTTTGGTTTTTTTATAAAAGTATAAGGCTGCCTATAGGCACAAAAAAAAACTTCCGCATCGGGAAATATTCTTTCTTAACGGGAAGGTTGTTATTAAAAAATCTAAAGAACAACAAAACTCATCTTTCATTGTGAACACAACAAGAAGCGAGATTGCTTTTGATATTGAACTGTTCGCCAATAAAAAAAATCAATAAATCAGGTTCTCTTTCGACTGGCAGAGCATAAACTGTTTATCATTTTTGCATCGTGGTATTGCCAATATTATTCTCTGGTATGTATAGTAAATGAGATCATTTTTTTGACTTTTAAACGTAAATAAAGTGCGATTCAATGAAAATATTTAATTAATTATGTAAAGAATATCTTTTTACGTGGACACGAACACAACGATCAAAGCGGTCATAATTGATGATGAAGAAGGGTGTATTATCAATCTCAAATATTACTTGTCGAGCTATTGCCCCAGTATAGAAATCATTGCTACTGGAAAAACTATTGAACAGGCCAAAGAAATTCTCTATGGACAAAAATTTGACGTAGCTTTTTTGGATATAGAACTATTTGATGAAAACATTTTCAATGCCATCGATCATTCAAGAGAAGGCTTGTTCAATATAGTATTTGTAACCGCACATGAGCAGTATGCGGTAAAAGCAATAAAATTCCATGCGTTTGATTATATCTTAAAACCACTTTCCAAACATGAGGTGTTGGAATGCTACGCAAAGCTTAAAAAGTATGTGTCAAAAAAAACACTTGATATTCGTCATGATAGTAGTCTTTTCAAGGAAAACAATGCGCAAAGAAAAATAATTCTAAAAGAAGGCGATAAGATTTTTGTAATAAGGGTTGAAGATGTTTACTATATGCGCGCAAAAGGCCCATATACTTTAGTGACTTTTAATTCTGATGATTGCCTAAAGCAAGTGACGATAAGCAAACCCCTTAATCAAGTGGAAAAAGAAAATATCAACAATAAAACACTGTACCGAGCGCATAAATCGTATCTCGTAAATATCGAGAAAATAAAAAGCATTATAAAACATAATGGATTGTCGATACAAATGCGAAATGATGAAATTATTCCTATTGCAAAAAGAAGAGTACCTGACTTTTTATCTTTTCTAAATGATGCAGATTGAAAACAATATCTAAATTCTTGTTGCTTTCTATTCTTCTTTCCGTAGTGTATCATGGAAAAGTATCTGCATTTTACTGGAAACTGTATAATACATCAAACTTATTAGCCAGCAATAATGTCTATTTTGTTTACAAAGACAGTAATGGATATTTATGGTTCCTTACAGATAAGGGCGTTTCAAAGTTCGATGGAGAAAAATTCAAAAATTTTTCATTGCCGGATGGGCTGGGAGACAACGAAGTATTTAAAGCATTTGAAGACAAACAAGGTAGGCTGTGGCTCTTTACCCATGATGGTAGCCCTTGTTATATCTTCAATGATCATGTCTATAATGCAGGTAACAGCCCATTATTAAAACAACTCCCACTTCTGCCATATATAAATGAGATCTATCAGGATAATGATTTATCACTTTATATCGGTTACAAAAGTGGGGAGGTTTTGAAAATACAGGGAGAGAACGTGAAATGGATATGCCGCAGGGATCAGAATGGCCATGGTGTCAATTCAATATATAAAACCAACGACAGTGTACGTATTGTTTTCTCTGACAAGATCGTTTATTTAAAAAATGACGTGATCGTTAAAGTATCTAATTTGCAGGAAAATGTATCATTCTTTCAGGATAGTAATCTGTTAGTTGTAGACAAAGAGGGCATAAAGATATACAGAAACGATTCTCTCTTTTGGAAGACAGATGATCCGCTATTAAACATAAACACTACTGTTCGCTTGTATTTAGACCGGGAAGGGGATTTGTTCTGCTGCACCAATAGTGGCCTTATCACTATAAATATAAAGTCGGGGGCAAGATGGGAACTATTCCCTAACATACATATCACATGCGTAACCAAAGATATCAGCGGAAACTACTGGATCACGACTTTACACAATGGCATCTACTTCATAAACGGCAATTTAGATGAGATAAAACTGATTGGCAATATGGAAACGTATGACATCATCCATGTGAAAAACGGCCAAATGTTTTTTAAGAAAAAAAATAATGTTTATACCCTCACCAAAGTAAAAAATGAATATAGGATTGATAAGATTTACGTTCCTTTTAAAAGCTTTTATGAACCTTTATATCTGGATGATAGCTTCTTTTTTTATTCAAACCCCAAGGCCAAAGGACAAACATATTATTTTGACAGAAAGCGAAATAAGGCCAGTATTTTGCCCATATACATAAAGTATATCTGGCCTTATGGAAAGAATGATTTCCTATTAGTAGGTTTTTCTTCTTTATACGATTGTGAGATAGTCGGAGGTGTAATCAAAATAAAGAATGTAATTCACTCAACCGACAGCAGGCTATCTACGCCTTTGGTAAATGACTTAAATAACTTTTACTGTATAAAAAGAAATGCACTCTATGAATATAATACCGTAAGCTCCCAGTTCAAAAAGGTAGACTCATTTTCATCTGATATTTCCATTGTGAATATTAGTTGTGTCGACGAAAATATAATCCTAAAAACGAACGATGATAGGACTATAATTTATAGGCAAAGCGATGGGTATCTAAAAAAATATTTGAGCCAATCTGATGTCTTCATTTTCGACTTATACAAGCTTAACAATGGGAGTGATCTACTATCAACAAATAAGGGGTATTTTATTTCGGACAGCGGTTTTACAGATGCACATTTTACAGACCATTTCAGGAAACCGGTTTTCCCCTTCAAGCAAAATGATCTCTTATTCCTTTATCCTTATAACGGTAAAGTAATTTGCAATGTAAATGGAAACCTCTATGTGTTTGATCAAAAATTATTAAATATAGTACGTGATACGCCAAGGATATTTATAAAAAAAATAATTGCTAAGGGCAAGGAATATACAAACAATGATATAACGCTCAGCAATGTGACTGACTGCAACTTAAATATCGAGCTATCTTCCTTATACTTTAATAATGAAAGAAATGACTTTGAATATAGGATCGTTAGCGGTGCTTTGGCAGGTCAATGGTATGTACAACAATCAGGAAACCTGAATATATTATTGAATCAATGTGGTACTTATAGGATAGACATAAGGGCTATAACAGAAGGAGGTGCTATCTCGCCGACACAATCAATAAAATTAGTACTCCTCCCCCCCTTTTATTATACACATGCATTTTACGCGTGTGTCATTATACTTTTAATGTTAGCTTTCGTTTATTTCTCATATCGCTATGCTAAGAAAAGGAAAAAAATATTCGAAAATGAACTGACCTATTTACAGCTTGAGAATAAAGCAATTAATTCATTGATGAACCCACATTTCATTTTTAATGCCATAAACAATATACAAGGCCTTGTAAATACGGGCCACAAAGGGAATGCCAGTAATTACCTTGCTGTATTAAGCAAGCTTATAAGACAGAATATCGAAAATCTTCAGTTCAATTTTATATCCGTTGAAAAAGAACTTGAACTACTTAGGAATTATATTCATTTACAAAACCTTCGGTTCGACAATAAGATCAACCTGGATATCCAAAATAATCTTGAATCTACAGAAAACATTAAAATACCTCCTTTGCTTATTCACACATTTGTTGAGAACTCCATCGTTCATGGCTTTAAACGAGAAATGGATAATTACAACATAAACGTTGATCTTGATCTTTCTTCAGATGATTACCTGATAATTAAAATAACGGATAATGGGATCGGTATAAATAATAATAACCGCTCTTTTTCTATTTTGAGAAATCAAACATCATTAGGGATAAGTTTCACACAAAAGAGATTAAAACGATTATCTCTTTTTTATAAAGTCGATCATTCACTGACAGTAAAGGACCTTAGAGATAGAGGAAAGAATGGGACAGAAATAGTAATAATAATTTACGCAAAATTCAAGGAGTTAAATTAAGTTGGGACGTGTTGACTAATTTGCCAGCATTAAATGAGCATAGAGGAATATTGAGCTGTTCAAAAGAAAGGACAAAGCTAAAGACCGTTGGAGTTGTGCAAATAACGAGCATCAGACTTCGCAGTTTCATCCGAATCTGATACACTTGCGATATAATAATCGCAATGACAAAAACAAAGAATTCTATCGCCGGCAGCGTGTACCCTTTTCTGGATGCACGTACTCCTATGGCTAATAGTGACCTCCTACCAGTAAAGCTATCGGTCAATCTTAAAGGTGCTCAATTTCGCATCGGTCTAAAACTCTACTCCTCTCCTTCCCTATTCGAAAAGGCAATGTCTTCAAAAGGAACCATCCCTAAAGAAGCGAAAGTATTAAAGGACAAGATCGATGAATATCACAATAAGGCGAAGGAGATACTAAAACAATTCCCAAAAGCAAATCAGAAGATGTTCACGAATCTGTTCAAGTCTGAAACAGCATTAAAGATCAGCGGAAAGACAGATCTCGGCGTCCTTTTTCAAAGTAAAATAGATGAGCTAACCGATGAGGATAGAGCGGGCAGTAAGAGTTTTTATGAACAAGCACTGATAACGTTCAAGAAATTCAAATCGACTTTTTATCTCGAAGATATAACTGTCGAATGGCTCAAAGCATTCCGTGCGTGGTATATAAATCAAGGAAACTCTAAAGCTACAGCACAAATACACTTCAGATGTTTGCGGCATATCTACAACAGAGCTATAAAAGACGGATATATTTCACAAGGCCTCTACCCTTTCAAAGAATTCACTATTGGGTCTTCTTCAAAGTCAAAAGACGTTCTCTATCCCGAACAGGTTAAACTCTTATTAGATTACAAACCACAAACAAATGGTCAGGCGCGGTCAAAAGACTACTTTCTATTTCTATACCTCTGCAATGGCATGAACATTAAAGATGCCCTTAGCCTCAAAGGTTCCGACATAAAAGGAGACATGATAACTTTCGTTCGGGGAAAAACATCAGAGACCACTTCAGAAACCAAAGAAATCAATGTATACCTACACCCGGAGATAAAGCGCATTATCAAAGCGTGGGGTGAGTTGAAGACCAAGGATTATATATTCCCGTGCTTTAGAGGCACCAAATCTGACATCGAACGAAAAAAGGCTAAAGATATACTTGCAAGGAATCTAAACAGAGATTTGAGGCCGATAGGTGTTGCAATTGGATTACCAATGAACCTCACTTTAAACCTTGCGCGGCACAGTTTCGCCACCAGGTTAAAAATCGATGGTACACCAACTTCATTCATCAGTGACTCGCTTGGCCACAGCAGTAGTGCTGTAACTGCCCACTATATGAAGACTTTGCCAGACGCACAGTACAAGAAGATTTCGGAGTCGTTGCTAAAATTTTAAGTAGAACTTCTGAAGGTTATATCGGTAGCTGATTATGAGAAGGCTGCGCAGTCTAAATTCTTCACAAAAGTATAAAGTTTTCTTTGCTTGTCTGTTAAGACATGGAGCTTATCGTTACTGTAAAATATTCTCCCTGTATCTACTGCAATGGTCTTGATTCTTAGCGCGTTGGCAGCAACAGCATTGCGAGTTTCAGTGCAATATTAAATTACACCTATTCAAACACGGCACTTATATTGTCTGCTTCATGTAGAAATATTTTAAATAGTCTTTCAACGAAACTGGCTTCCTGCCAATCAAATTTTCCAAATCGCTACTTATGACATCAAGGTCATCTTGTGCCTGTGCTAAAGCAAAGCCAACCGTTATGTCTACTACCCTTTCAGGGACTCTTGCTTTCATCAATGTTTCAGTGAATTCCTGTGTTGTTGGTGAAACATAGTTGATTGTTCTACCAGTGATTTCGGTAAGATACTTTGCAATGTCGGCATAACCATACGCTATTGTGTTGGTGATGTCAAAGACCTTATTTTCGTGTGTTGCTGAAATCAAGACTGTGGCTGCAGCTTCTGCCATTTCTGAGCGTAGTGCAGCACTTATTTTACCGCTACCCGCAGGCAAATATATTGTTCCCGTTTGCAAGACATCTTTTCCGATGAAGTCAGGAATAAAATCCATGTAGAGATTATTTTTAAGAATCGTATGACTCATCGTGCTTTCTGTCAATAACTTTTCGGTTAGAAGGTGTGCCTCCGCAATCATCCATAGAGGCGATGTTATCGTTTCGTTTTTACGTTCAAAACTTGCATACACAAAATGCCTTACGCCTGCTTCGATAGCGGCTTTCACAACATTTTCATTTTGAATAGAACGGGTTTTTAAATCACGACCTGGAACGAACAACAACTTGTCGATACCCTTAAAAGCATGGGTCAAAGATGTATAGTGGTCATAATCGCCGGAAATCAAATTAATGTTCTTGCCGGCCAGTTTACCCGCTTTTTCAACGTTTCTTACCAAGGCAGAAATTTGATTTGAAGGCACTCCCTTTCTTGAAAGAAAATCAATCACCATATCCCCAAATTTTCCTGTTGCTCCAGTAATCAAAATCATAATTCGTGTCTTTAAAAGTTAATAAATTAATTTAGTGTCACAAAGGAAATAACTATAGTTTTAAAAAGTAATTTGTTACCTTATGGTAACTTAAAAAAAAGTGGTATCCATCTGGTAACTATGGCTAAGGATAAAAGAGATGTAGGAAGTCCCGTAATCGCAACGCTCCAGCTAATTGGTGGTAGATGGAAAGGCATTATTTTATATCACCTTACTTTTGGAACAAGACGTTTTGGAGAAATAGCCGTGCGCATTCCGAACATTTCAAGAAAGGTACTCACACAGCAACTTAAAGAATTAGAAAAAGATGGGTTGATAGTGAGAACACAATACAAAGAAATTCCCCCGAAAGTGGAGTATCAACTTAGCGACTTAGGCAAAAGCCTTTCACCTGTATTTGACGAAATGGCCGATTGGGGCAGGAAAAACCTTTTACCTATTCATAGCGCGTAGACTGCAACAATATTGCGAGTTTCCAGTGCGACTACACAGCAAGTATTGCTACACCCTCACGCGCAGTAATTGCTATAGTTCTAACGAACTGATTCCTTAATTCATCGTAGTAAGATATAGTGATACTGCTGTTATCGAGGTCTGGAGGGAACGTTTCATCGATTAAAGTCGACGCCACACTTCCTGTAGATTCATTTAATTTTCGATATTTCAGATTCAATTCCATCGACTGTAGCGGACCAAGAGAGTTAATTCTCGCTGGCGGGTTTGTGAGGACAAGCTCGCGATGACTTATTGCTAAAGATATGTTGTAAGCTCGAGTTTGTGAATTATTGACAATCAAAAGGGAATACTGCCATTCAAGTCGGTTGATATAAATTACGTCCATGAAGAAAATAGGTTCATGCGGATTCTTTTCACTTGCGCCTAAGTTCCATTTAGAGGACGATGTCCAAGTAAGCTCGGCCTCAACAACCGGTTGAGGCAGTCTTTGTAACCCTCCCGCGTTTGCAGCTGCTGGTTGGGCTTCAAATTCTCTACGAACTTGTAACTCTGTCGCTGTTTTCCATTCGCGCAACAAATTCACCGTGTATTCTGCCGGCTCCCTATCGATAAGTATGGAACAATTTGCACATAACCATATACCGTTATCGACGCTAACCCGGTCGTCAGTAGAGAGCGTTCCATCAAATCGTGGACCACCAGCTGCTGCTGCAGTGATGTGTGCTGCGATACCAATAATGGTTGCCTTTTGGCCATCACCAATATTTGGGCCTATTGTCAACCTACCGCAATTTGGGTTAGAGCATCTATAAGCTACTCGTTTGGCCAGTGTTTCCACTGTTTTAGCTGAAAAATCATCTCTTGTTTTGCCCATTCTTTGATACGATTATGCGATGAATACATTGCAACATAACACAATTTACAGAGTTTATTGTTAACATGTAATAACCTATAATCGTGGGCTATCATCTATTTCCTCTGGATCAATCCAAGTAATTCCCATGTACTTACAGGCCGCTCTCAAGAGTTCCTTATTTACAGGTTTTTCATCTCTAATGGTTGGTCTGCCCATCATCACTATTTTTTTCTCCATGACCAATATTGGCAACGTGATATGAAAACGTTCCATGAATTCTATATTTTTAGCGTAGAAGAACAACATATCACTTAAGCCAATCTTATCTTTCCTGTTTATGGCTTGAAAATCTTCCAGAACACCTCTGTTTTTCTTTAAAAATTGACCATCTCGTACGAACACAATATATCCTCTATCTCCAAGTGATATGCAAATTGAACTTGAGTTGGTTATGTGAACGAATGTATACTCCTGCGGCTCTGTAAAAGTAAATTTAAAAACAGAACCAAAAGGATCTGGATCACATGTAAAGTCACCTGAAACGCAGTGTAGAAAATGTCGCGACTGCTCCAAGGGATCATAGGGACTAAGAACATCTCCGATTTTATAACCAGGGTTTTTCCTGTCCCAATCAAAAAACTTATCTTTTAATGATAAGCCAAAGTGCAGCTTGTTTGCCCAGCGCCATATATCAGCTTCCGTTTCTGTTCCAGCAGCTATTCTGGTTTCTAACCCCGAATAAACTTCATTGTTACATTTTTTACAACATGGAATCAGTAGTTGCCGATAAGCAATTGTGGTTTTATTGGGTATCACTAATTTCTCATCCCACAAGTTGAATTTGTGCTGTAGCCATTTAGGAAATAAATGTTCTACAGTATCAGCGGGCCTACCGCATATAAAACAAGTTTCTTTTGTAATCTCAAAATTTTCCAACCCGGTGACAAAATACATAGTAGTCTTTAGTTTTGATATAAGATCTACAAATGTATAAATCATTCGTAAGCCAGGGCACTTGATCAATGATCAAGGGCTCTGTGCAGCAATCATGAAGAGCGAAATGCAAGGCCGGCAAGGCTTCAGGACTGTTAGTAGTGGGTCAATATTGCCCCCCGCACTGTAACTCGCAACTTCTACGACTTAAATTATTATTATTATGGTCTTTCTAACGCAAGGAATTTAAAAACATCCCGGGCTATGATCTTACAGTTCTTGACATACTGATCGAGCGTACAGCCCTTAGTTCCTACGATCTCATGTACAGTTTGGTCAATCCCTCGCTTTACTAAGTCTAATCGCAAGACAGTATCTGTTTGATTGTCCTCCCCACTTAGCGTTCGAAACGTATCCACCGCAAAATCAGACTCATCTCCAATAAAGAAATTGCCGATCTCCACAATACCATGCGGAGTTTTCATATTCACGATTATATCAAACCGCTCTTCCATAGTACAGCTTTTATACGTTATCAATAGTTTACCCTCTCTGAATTGGTGCGACAGATTTCTTACGGTCATCAAGCCCTGGGTAGTGCCTATCCAAGAACGAGTTTCGTAGCGAATCCATTCTGAGCATCATACTTCTCATGTCGAAGTAATGGTCGTTCCATTTCTGCATGAAGTAATCGGGAGCAGTAAAATCTTTATAGAATAGGCTATCGTTCCAGATAGGGTCTCCAAAGCTTTGATTAAAGAGCGTGGGGAATTGTGCATCAAACTGTCGTCTGAATGAATTCATCACGCTGTCCGCACTAATGCTCTGTGTTTTCCCATGGCTGGAATAACTCCAAGTATAAGTAGAATCATAACCAATAAGGTTTCCCTTATCGTCATACCTCTTATTCACGTGCCAGTTTTCTTTTGGCTTATTTTGTTCGATGGGTCTATCCGCTGATGGATCTTGTGATCTGTTATCTTTTAACTGGCCGCGACACCCGATACTGCCGAGCACGACCATAAGCAAGAACAATATCTTTTTCATAAAATAACATTTAGACTTTAGAATAGATATTATAAGAACAGGCGGCGATCTGATCACCGCCTGCCCAGCTTGAAGAATTAAAACGCTCAGGTTATTGTATCTCTATATTACGGGATACTTTTTGAGCACCTTCTTTTTTAAGCAAGATCAGGTGAAGAATACCATTAAGGTATTTCGCCGTGATCTTGTTTGCGTCGATGGTGTCATCCATGCTGAAGCTACGGCTAAAGGATTGTTTCTTGTATTCTTTACGGAGCCAGCCCTCTTCCTTATTCTGTTGACTATTCTCCTCTTTGTGCTCAAGGCTCACCGTAAGCGTTTCACCGTTGACGTTGATCTTGAAATCTTCCTTTGCGTGTCCGGGAGCTACTACGTCCAGTTCGAAACTCTTGTCTGTTTCGCGAACATTTACCGGCACATTGACAGTTCGGTCCAACCCGGTGAAACCCCAAACGTCATCATCAAAAACGCGGTTTAAATTGTTCTGGAAGAGCTTGTCGACCATACCGCTGAAAGTTGATGGCGTGTTGCCATTGCTGCTGTTTCTTTTCATTAGAGTGTTCATAATATCCTCCTTTTTTCTTACTCTAATTCAAATGATGTGCCACTCGATTTTTTGTGAAGAATTGTCGTGGCACGAGAAATATTTTCAGATTTTCCACTGTCAGTTTTTCTCATAAAATGTCATTTAACAATATATTAGATGAACTTTGCTGAGACGAATGGAAGGGACTCCTGATTGATAATCAGAGGCTTCTTCATCTATTTATTTTAGTGAAAGGCAATGCTGGAAAGGATTAGAACTAAACAATGTTGTGGCTTGGAAACACACCCGCAGTGAAACCTGCAATGTTTGAGCGCCTTTCCTTCTTCTGGATCCAATTATGCGATTTTTATTTTGTACGTTTATTAATCTTAAAGCCCATACTAATGCCTGAAACATTCCACGGAGTTATTGTTTACGAAATTATAAAAAACGGCGAATTTATTATACTCAATGGCATTTATACAAACAATGGTGATGGAGGTCGGCTTGACAAAAAGTTTGAAATAAATAATGAGATAGCCAAACGTAAAATCAGCAATACAGATGGCTGTGACTTTTTATTAGGTTCTTACAATTTGCGATACATCGACAACGAAATGGTAGAAGGCAAATTAGAAATAACCTTTGAGAATGAAGCTTACCGGTTAATGTGGAAAATTTCTATAAATAAAGTATTGCACGAAAAATTTATCGGTATAGGATTACAAGCCGGGCATGATAGATTAGCCGTATCGTATGTTAAGGTCGAGCCACCCAAACCAATATCATAGAAAAAACTGCATTATCAAATACAAGAAATTATGATTGGGATTTCTTCTTCTATTGACATATTTTTATCAAAAAATGAATCAAGAAGAATCCTTTAAAGAGTGGTTGCCCAACAATGGAGTACATGGCAAAGGGGTTGGCAGCTATAGATCATATGTCAGTTGTGTAGAAAAAAATTTAGGCAATATTGATCAACTCTTGAAAAAAGATATAGAAGACGTAGTAGACCTAATTACTGCTAAAAAATTCCCTCAAAGAGCGCCAAGTACTTTATTAAAGTACAGGTCAGCAGTGCGAAAATATAACGACTTTCTAAAAGCAGATTAGAATATTACAGATTGTTGTAGTCTCTGGGGAACAACTTTTCTGTATTTTATTTTAGCTCATTAAAGCTTAGAAGTGTGATTGACATTTCTTGAGCCTTATCAGTGGGTATACTCTTGAGGTAATTCTCTGTTGTCTTACTTGAAGCATGCCCCATTGCGTCCCCGATAAAAGATATAGGAGTACCTGATATTTTCAAGTGGGTGGCGAAGCTATGCCTGGCAAGGTTTGTATTCAACGAAACTTCAAAGCCTAACTTCTTTCCAATGGCATTCAGCTCAGTGTTCGTTCTACGCTGGTGCGTCCATCTCCTCTTCTCCTTATCCATCGCTGTTTTACAGCCGTTCAAAATTGGGAAGACATAATCCTCTGGATTGCTTTGCTTATTGCCCCAATCTCCTATTATTCTCTTTAGCTCTTCGTGAAGAAATACCGTTATCTGCTTATCTGCTATCTTGTTTGTTCTCTTAGTCTTCTCTCTCACAAAAGAAAAGGTATCTGATTTAAGGTCTTTGAATTTCAGATAGCACATATCCTTGAAGTTCATACCCGAACCTAAGTAGAGAAAGAAGAAGTAATCCTTACTGCGCTGCTCCCTCATTGTTGTGCCATTATACTCCCATAATTGTTTAAGCTGCGGGGCATACAGTACGTTCTTAGACTTTGCTGATGAACCAATCGTATAGGTTTTGAAGGGATAGTGTTTCTCGGCTATGTACCCCTGTTTGATCGCAATGTTGAATATCGTGCGGAGATTGCGTAGATATATCTGCGTTGTCGTCGCTGAGTTACCCTGCTTTTCCATGTAAGCTCTATACCCTTTTAAAAATGCCTCGTTGACATCTTCAAAATATATGGTAGGCTTGTACCGTTTGAATGACTTGAGAGAAGATGCTAAATTTATGGCGGTCTTTATTCTGTCCTCCTGGTTCAGTTGCAAAATATACTCATCAAATAGTAGGGTGATGTCGGTCTTATTATTTGCAAACAGGTCAGTTTCAGATTTGAAGAGACGCTGAAACGTTTCGCGAGTAGGATTAGGAAGTCTTTCTAATATCTTTTCTGCCTTGGCAATATAGTCGTTGACCTGCCGGCGTATCTCTTTTACCTCTTCACTTCCGCCTTTGATATTCTGTGATTTCTCGTAATCAGCCTTAGTAGAGTACAATTTCAAACTCACCTTGAACTGGAGGCCATTGAGATTTACAGCAAGTTGTATAGGACATAAGTCTGTTCCAGCCTTTGGGTACCGTTTGTCCCAATGAATATTGAGACTGTAATTCTTCGCTTTGATCGGTTTCATTCTACCGAAGATGCACAGTAAAGTGATCGGCAGGGTGTGATGTCAAGCTATAGGAACGCTAAGGTCTTAACGCATAATAATTTTTAACGTGTAGAAATTGACCCCGCCTTAGTACGTGTAAATATATTCATCAGATCATCGTATCCCCCTCCGTTAGCCTTGAAACAAAAAAAATTGAGATGGGCCTGATAATTAGTCGCACTGAGCCCAGCTATATGTTTATACACCTCTATGACCTGATTATTCAAGGCTTGCTTCATAGACTGAGTGTCTTCAACGACTGACGTTAGATGAACTGACGTCCTCAACTTTTTCACCCCGAATTCCCTTTCAATTATATTTCTGAATGTCGCATTATATGCAGAAAGCATAATGTCTTTTGATTTGTAATGTTTGAGTGTGCTCGTAAATAAATCTTCACTAACGCCCGTGACGATCGCAGAACAAGTGGTTCTATTATCAGATATTCCAATTGCGAAAACAATTCTTTTACTGTTACTAATAAAGTTCACCAGTGATAAATAAGCTTTGAACTCGTGCCTTTGCGTTTCCAGTGATTTGAAGACCTTCATAACAAAGGCCCATACGGTCTTTTGCCGAAAATCTTTTTGAAACGCAGCTGATATTCGCTCGGTCAGTTGTTCCGATCCGACCCTGTCTTTATGTTTAACTATGTCACGAACGATATAAAGGGCTATGTGCAATGGAAATCGAACACCATGGAATACTGTTCCCGAGGTAGGACTATGATCCTTCTTGCATTTCATGCATCTACGTGAATAAGGAAATTTTCCCTCAAATGATTCTTTACATCCACAGTTGCTACACATATAGCCACCCTTCCACTTATACTCAGCTACGATCCTATAAGCTTCAGCCTCTCTTACACCAAACGTCTCAATACGTCTACTTTTCATTTTCATGTCCATAAAGATCGATGAATTTTATGGGATAACAAAGCGCCATTACAACTTATCATCGTCAAGTAATCGTTTCTACTTTCGCCCCATCAATTCAAAACAAGCACAACACCTAAAATAAAAATCAGCGTTATGAAAAAAGTAAAAATCGTACAAAAATTCCTGAGCAAGTATGAGGCGAATTGTGAGGCGGTATATCAGCGCTCGAAAGCTAAAAAAATGGGAGTGTTAATTACGGCGGTTGAGATCGTGCCGGCATATAAACTCTATCAGGTAAATGGATGGTTTAAAAATAATCCGTTTAAAAAATTAGGTATTCCTATGGTCGACTGTTTCATGGTTATTGTGCATTACAGCGCAAATTTATCCAGTCCTGTCGCGGCTAAGGAGATTAGAAAGAAAATCGTTAGAGCTGTTAGAGCAAATACTGTACGTGGTAGCTTCTATATAGTAAGGTTTGTTCCTACTCAATTAAACACTGTGGGATCAATATTGGCATCTAATAATATTCTGTCTTCCACAATTGCTATTCAATACAAACATATCACGACCTGTTCTAAAGGTAAAAATAAAATGATTCTCGTGATTCATCCTATGAATATTCGGTATCAGATAGCCGCCTAATTAATCACATTTTTATAAAACAACCAGTTCTACAAAAACTAATCAGGGTACTCACACCCTAAATTCAAATCGTCACCCAAACCAATCCATATAATATGAATAAATCAAATTCAGAAAGCCAAAACCCAAAAGAAGAGTGGAACAAATTAATTGAAGAGTTAATAGATACTAAACATGAATTTAATTGCTCGCGTGGGCAATTAGAAGGCTATACCGCCTTTTTGCTCAATCAAGCAGATGTCAATATTACCAAGGCCGGGTCGAAAGAATATCAATCGTCAAAGGGAAAGATAGAATCTAATACTTTAGAATGCGAAAAAGGGGGCAAGCATTTTTACATCACGATATACTACAGTAACAGTAGCTATCAACAGTATGCGACCCTTACTGATAGCAATGACCAGACTTTGATTTGTCATGATGTTTTTGATTTAGCAGGGAAAATATCATACTACAAATAATCGCCAATAATCTGAATTAACATAAACGATTCAAAAATAATACTGAACCGTCCGGGCATTGCCATGTCCAGAATTTCGATACAGTAACCAAACAACTAAATATAATAATTATGAAAAAGACAGCACCAAAATCAATTTCAAACAATTCAAAATCAAAAAAAATGAAAAGCACAAAAGCCACAGCACTCACAGAAAAGAAGTCTTTTTCTTATGAGAGAAAGTCAATGCCGACTGCATCTTTATCGTCCCATCCCGCTGTCTTAGCATTAGGGAATTGCCAACCAAATGAGATATTCATGGAGTTCTTAAAGGAGTTTGGCTATCTCGAAACACCTGTGGTGACCGAGGATGGTTATGTGATAACGCATATGACAGATGTAATCGCGGCACAACAGCTTAACATCAAAACAATTGACGTTGTGGTAATGAAAAATGCGACGCAAGATGATGTGGTGCGGTTCATCAGTTTCAAAGATGCCGTAAAACACGGCAAGAATAAAACGGCACTATTCAACAGCGTGAAATTCCTGACGTCATATTTGACTACAACTCAGGCCGGTAAAGAATGGGCCGGTGAATTTGAATCTAACAAAACCAGGTCAGTCGTAGCGGAAATATTGGGTGTATCCACAGGTACGGTGCAGAATGTAAGCGCGATTGGAAAGGCCGAGCCTCTGTTGCTTGAGCAGATAGATAATAATGAGTTAACCAGCACAGCCGCAATAAAGAAGGTAACTAATGTTGTCCCATTTGTGAGCAGAAAGGTATACGATGGGTTAGTGTTTTCTAATACAGGCATAAAAAACAAACCGAAACTCAATATAAATTCCCTGACAATCAATATAGAGGAACTGGGTTCGCTTGATCTCTTAGTAAATGATACGGACGTAAATGGCTCATTGAACGGGTTGCCGCTTGAAAAAATGTCACACCGTGTTGAATCCGACTATGATAGTAAGGACAGTGGCAAAAGCCAGCACGTACAAACGCATACTTTTATTCCGATAAATGATAGGTATTCTATACAGGTAATCATACGTGACCTTGACCAGCTTGGCGATGTCAAAGAACTTGCTATCGCAGCGTAGTCAAATTGTTTTCTCCTTTCCTTGTTCTAATTATTCACACAAAAAATCAAAGCCAATTTTTATGAGACAGACCAACTCGAATAGATCAAAAATCACCCGTCCTTCTTTAGTATCGTTCTTTCACGGTGTAGGAGGGATGGCAAAAGGTGCCGCAAGGGCAGGATTTGAGGATCTGTATGCCACCGACATGTGGGATACGGCTGAAAAAGCTTTTCATCTGAATAAGTGCGAGGGAGTATTCGATAATAAGAATTTCTTCCAGAATGATGCTGAGAATATTATCAAGAAAATATTTGAGCATTCAGGCCTCAAGATCAGGTATGGTGATATTGATGCCGTAGTGTCTGGCAGCCCATGCCAGGGTATGTCTGCTGTTAACCCACACAGAAGCACTTATAATTTCAAAAACATGCTGATGCACAGGCAGATCCGCGTTGCAGGGATGCAGGGTTTAGGCGCTAAGGTGGCTTGGTTCGAACAGGTACCTGGGTTCCTTGACAGGCCGATGCGCGCGTTAAGAAATGAGGTACTTGCTGTCCTCGAATCCCAGACCGACTATTATTATGATTTAAGAGTATTGAACGCGTTGCATTATGGCGCTTATCAATCACGGGATAGAGTGACGATAATAATGTGCCGTAAAGATGTTGGAATGCCAAGTTTTCCTCAACCACAGCCGATAGATCTGACCAAATCTTCCTTGCAGGCAGCTTTGCCATACGTAACAGCCTTCAGGTATGCGAAGAACCAAACGGCAAAGACGGCCCATGATAATGTGATCAATACAATGACCGCTTCCGGGGATGGCTTATTGGTATTCGATGGTAAAGAATGGCGTGGAATAAATACAATGGAGCGTCAAAAACTATCTCACTTGGAAGGATATAACCTTGATGGATTTTCTGATTCAGATAAAGTACGCTTAATGGGTAATATGGTACAGATACCTTTTGCAGAGGCGATCATGCGTCATATACGTGCTGAAATTCTAAAATACTAACAGTTATACTCCTTACTGAACTATTTAAAGATAAAACAATGGAAAATAACGAGAACTACCTGCCGCAATATGATAAGGACAAAATCATCCAGGACGAGATAAATAAATTGCTCGACAAGATGTCGGAGTTTGAACCTGAAATGAAGAGATTCGACCCCTACTCTCTTGATTCTGCTGTCAGACCCTCCTTTCTGGAAGGAAGAACGAAATTTATAAATGGCGTAAAGAAAATGCCATCTGCTTCTATTCCTTTACGCTCGGCCGCCAAGGGAAAATTTATTTCAGAAATTGAGATCATGAGAACGGTCAACGAAGATCTACACCTTGGAAGTATATTTGGCGACAAGCAATATATTCAGGTTGATATACCTAACACTACAGCCAAATACTTTATACGCACAGTAACACTTAAAAAACTATTGTACCGATCATTATGCGAAAGTTACGTTATACCCTGTAATGATGGTGAGGTATTCATAGTCATGCTTGTGTTAGACCGCCAGTTTCTCATTGACAACTGTGTAAAGCTTAAATGACGAACGATAAGAAATGGTTTATAATCCTGCCCCTGAAAAACGGCAGGATTTTTTATAATACCTCATTGCGTTTTAGACTATCAAATCCTTGGTCAACCACCTGACCTTAGCGATAATACTCGGAGGTGATTTGAGGCTGGCAGTGAGACACGAAACAACCTTTATGTCCGTCCTGCCTGATCTGATGCAGGATCGTCTGCGATCGAGGAATATGAGTGCCCTACTCCTATCCCCCCGCCACTCTATTGCAATGTTTCGACAATTGCTATTCTACCATTCCACCCTACCCACTTTCCTGTTTCAGTATCAAGTCCTCTGTTTCTCAGTTCTACTTTTGCAAGTTGGCGCGCATCTATTGAACCATTGGCAATCGCAAGCAGTAGTTCTTTATGTGTTTGAGAGAACAAGAAGATGGGGTTCTCTTCATCTGGAATCAGTGATAAATTAGCTGCTGCGCGATAGTAATTATATTTTGCTGTCGTCATTTCTGTAAGATTATTCGTTATCAATGTTCACTCGGTAAAAGCGCGACGTTCGCTTCGATCCAAATCGTGGCTTCATCGGCACCAAAATCTGTCCACTCAATCTTTTGCCTTTTCAGTATGCGGTTGTTGCCATCTGTACATAATACAATTGCCGAACTATCCTCGTTCTTGCCCAGCGTCCAAACCTGAAACTCTTCATTCTTTAGTCGTGGTTGATAGCTGGCAATGATGTCCAGTAGCCAGAAACATTCGAACATCTCCGCCATCGCTTTTACCCCGTCAGTTATTACCAGGTATCCACTGTACTTGTAATATTGCTCCGTGCTGTTGTACTCTTTCAACTTGTCGTTAGCATTCATACTCTTCTGTAGATTTTGATACAGCGAGTTTACATGTTCCTTTCTTCCCTGCCCCCATATGTCGCGCTAAAATTGCGCAAACATGGCGCGCGCATTTTATCTCATGTCTATCTTCATCGAAATTATTTCCCATGTCAATTGAAGACGCGCGCGTCCTTTCAGATAAGTTATTGGATAGATTCAAATGTCTTGTTGAAGATGTTGACGCGCAGCGCACAAGCCGAAACCTAAGGCGCGTCTTCTTTGACTATTTACGATTCCAACAGGGGACGATGGACACTGACTTCGAAGAGATCCTCGATGATATAGATAGTCTCATTAGTTTGATGGATGCTATAGCCGATGAAACTAAAAGCAGGCGAGGTAAGGTGACGTAGGCAGCAGAGCGTTATGTTGTATTTTCTTTCGTGCCGCCTTCCGCCTCAAATACGGGCATGATTTCTTAGGAGATGTTTTAGCTCTATATTCTAAAATCACTGGAAAGAAGTATTATAATAGGAAGGGCTATCTCAAACTTTGAGATAGCCCTTTTCTTATTTGAGTAAATGAGGGATTACTGGTTTATGCTGTTCAGACATTTTCAATTTATCTTCAAGGTAGCATACCTCACTTATTTAGTTCTATTCTTGCTCTTGGAGTAGCTAACGTAATTTACAGCCAATCATAGTTGCACTATTAACTTATCAATTCAAGCGATGAAGAAATTCAATCAGTTTAAAATAAACTAACATGATTATTTTTTATTGGGAATTATCTTCAAATCGGCACGCCTGTTTTTTTGTTTCCCCTTAACCGTTTTATTAGTAGCTACCGGAACCCTGCTGCCATTCCCTCTTGTTTTTACCCTTTTAGGATTAACGCCTCTTTTTTCGAGTTGTTTTTTTACGGAATTGGCGCGTTGAAGCGATAGTTTCTCGTTAAAAGATCTATTGCCGGTGATGTCAGCATTTCCATCAATTACAATTTCAGCGTTTTTATCTTTGCTCATCTCTCTTGCCGCCTTGTCAATTTCCGGATAAGAAGAATGATGGATCGTGGATTTATTAACGTCAAATAGTATAGGGGCGAATTCATCAACAGGTTCTACTGTTACTATTGGCTCCTGCTGTGCTTGAGGCGGCGGCGGTAGCAGCTTAGGCGCGGTTAACGTAACATCGTTTCCACTTGCAGTACAGGTGTTAATTGTAGCTACGATATTTGTATAGTTGCCTTCGCAGAGGCCACCCATTTGTATCGTATTGTCTGCAGCTACTACACTGGTATATGGTGATTGTGCCACTCCGTTAATATTATAATTGATTGTAGCCGATTTGCCCGCATATAAACCTCTAAAGGTTATAGTAGCATCGCACTTGCCATTGACGGTAGGATTTGTTGGCTCTTCGGAAGATATAACTAATACAGGCGCAACAATAGTCACCGGAAAGCCTGTAGCTTTATGTCTGCCGATCTGGGCAGTAATATTTGTATAATTACCGGCACACATGCCATGTAACTGTACATTCCCATTGGCGTCTACCTTACCGGAATAGGCTGTTTGCCGTGTTCCGTTTAAATCATAACTAACCGTTACCTGTTTACGGGGCTTCAATCCATGAAGTGTGATCATTCCATCACAATTACCACATAAAGTAGGCGCCATCGGATCTATTGAACTTATTTTCATAGCTTCTTTTGATTTACCGAGGAAGAAACGAACCCCTAAATTAAGTCCATAAGATTGCGCATCGCTTTTGGTTACGTTGTTCATTACAGAACTATAGTCACCGGTCTTATTTGTTAGTGCATAATCGCTCTGTGCCGCATTTTTAAATGGCTGGTACAGATAATATACACCTACATTAAGGGCTACCTTGTCAGAGAAAAAATAATTAACCGATGGCTGCAGTAATAATCCCACTGAACCTGCCGTATAAGAAACAGCCCCTGTACTATGCGTTGGTTTTACACCCAGGCCTACATTGTACCCTTCCGCAGCAAGATTACTAAAGTAAGATTGCATATTGCCATTAGGGTTATGTGCCGTATACTGCGCCTTAGTGATCAGAAAATCAGTATTTGCTGGAACAGGCGATGGGTCGAAATAGGGTACGTTACCCTCTTTGTACGCATATATAGCTTCATAGTCAAAAGAAGAATTGTTATTATTATACGTATTTTTCATTTGCAGGTTAAAAAGCGCGCCCGCATCAGCAGTGAATCCCCAGTGTTTGGAAAACCTGTTTTTGTACTTCAATACCAATGGTATATTTATATTACTGCCGGTAATGTGCTCTTTCACCTCATTACCTGTCAGCAATTGGCGGAAGGTTTTGCCATTAGCATCAGTTGACTGGTACTGCACACTGAAATTATCAAGTGTAGCGTCGCCTTGCTGGTAGAGATACATAAACCCGGTACCGATACCCCAATGCTTATTCTTACCAAAAAACAGGCCTATTTGCGCATCTCCGCCAAATGTGCTACCGTTTGAAAACTTTAGGTTGCCATTGTTCGAAACCGACGGTATCTCATTGAGATAACCGGAGGTAGACGTAGCCGACGTGAAGTTTTGCATATAACCTCCGCCCATCAAATTTACGTCCAACACCCATCGTGAAAGATCGCGGTCGTGTTTAAAATCTTTCTTTTTATTTCGGGTCGCATCCTGTGCCAGTAAACTAATGGCGCTGCAGGAAGCAATTAATATCAGTATTAGTCTTTTCATTGTTGCTTTTTTTAAGTGTTGATATTTTAGTTTTTAGTGAACCTTGTAGCAGAAATTCTTGCACCTGCCTGATAACAATTGACCAGATAGGCACCTGCAGGAAGGCCCGCAATATTGATATTCGCCTGATTATTTACAGCCTTTGTGGATATAATTTGCTGGCCAAGCAGATTTAATACGGTCACCCGTATATCTTCTGTTACAGGAGTAGTGATCACTACATTTATATTATCGTTTGCGGGATTAGGGTATATGTTAACTTCAGTAGCTGTCATAGTACTTTTTACAGACGCTGCATATGGTGCTGCTGTACGATGATCTCCTGCTGATGGTGTTAGATAATAGGTTTTCTGCATGCAGTCATTATAGCTGGTGATCACCCAATAGAACTTAGTGGCATCAAGCACAGGGATAGAATAGTTTTGATTGATTTCTCCCGTAAGGATAGTAGAATCGAGGGATAAATAATCGTCATAACCCCATTGATACGTAACTACATTATCCTGGAGACATATTAAATTGCTTTCAGAATAAATAACCTGTGGCATATTATCTTCAGTACTACCTACCGTGACAGCAACTGTATTTTTTCTGGAGCAACCTGTACTAACCAATGTGGTAGTAAGAGTAACTGAGGCAGCACCGGCTACATTGAAATTTACTAATGAATATTGATGATCTGTTCCTTGCGCCCAAACTGTAGCATTTATCGCTGTCCAGTTAAAGGTAGTATTGGCGTCAGGAAGATTGGCTGAGCCAAAATTCTGGTACATAACGCCGTCACAAAGCAACGAAGGCGGTTCCGTAGCAATTATAGTTTCTGAAGGCAATGGATTGACAGTAATCATAGCAATAGATGTAGCTGTACCACATGGTCCGGAGACAACATAACTGATTGTATCAATACCTGCTGAAACACCGGTGATCACACCTCCGGATATTGTTGCATTACCGTTACTTACACTCCATATGCCGCCACTAACGCTATCCATTAATGAAACTGAAGAACCGACACATATACTTGAATCAGTATAAATCGTTCCTGCATCGGGTATATTCACCGTGATGATCTTTTGTGCGGTATCTGTACCACAGGTCGCGTAAAATATATACCAGATTGAATCTACACCCGAAGTAATACCTGTAACCAGGCCAGCTACAACTGTTGCATTAGCATTACTGCTGCTCCACACGCCACCTGTAGTCGTATCTGTCAATAAAATAGAAGAACCGACACACACACTCGAAGCGCCTGTTATAATACCTGCGTATGGCGGCAAGCCTATTGTTATGATTTTTGTAGCCACAGAAGTATCGCTAAGTACCGTATACGAAATAGTATCTACGCCGGGGGTAATCCCGGTCACTACGCCCGCTAATACAGTAGCATGTCCATTGCTGCTACTCCATACACCACCAGAGGTGGTATCCGTTAATAAGATGGATGAGCCTACGCATACCCTTGAAGGACCTGATATGCTGTTACCTCCATGGCTTGTACCTGAACCTGTATCCGATGCACCTGTACCGGCTATATCAGATCCGGAAATTGTTATTGCGCCATCAGTTGTAAAGACAGAACCATCAACAGTATCACCTGAACTAAAATTAATCGCACCATTATTGGCAATAAGCATCCCTGAGAAAACAGAGTTGCTACCTATATTTACTGCACCATCGACCGACCAGTATACATTCTTAGCTTGTGTACCGTTGATCAGCTTCACGTCAGAATAAGTACCTGATGTAAGTGCCCCGTCTATTTGTATAACAAAAACTGCGTCCGCATTACCTTCAGCATTAAGATATACAGTGCCGGTAAATGTAGTTGCACCCGAAAGAAGATAAGTGTGTGGTGTAAGCACCAGTCCGCTTCCGAACTGTGCAGGATAAAGTAACTGAATATCATAAGGCAATGCTTCCAGGTAATTATATACACTTAGCAGGTTTGTAGCACAGGCCGCAGTGGATGAATCAGGTATGGGATGAATTTCACCCGTTACAAACGATGAATCGAAACCCGTAGTAAGCCCTACATTCGTACCTATATCACCCACCACATGCGTGATTCCTGTATTGGATACAGGACCATCAGAAGAAAAAATACCATAATTAGCAGTTGCGCCAAGTGACGGAGCCGGAGGCCCGTAAAGTATTGCACTTCCGCAGCCGATCGGCGTATAGGCCATCATACCTCCTACAGAAACAGCGCCTGCCGTAGAAAGAGCCCTGCCTTCAAGGGTATCATTAGTGCTCATGCTAATGGCAGCATTATTAGCAATAATAGTACCCCTCATCGTGGCGCCGGGAGCTACGCTTACCAGGCCTTCCACTTTCCAAAAGACATTACACGCCAAAGCCCCATTGATTAGAATGGTTTTAGATGCAGCACTTGTAGAAAGAGCACCTGCAATTTGAAAAATGAATACCGCATTGGCATTCCCCTTGGCATCTAATACAAGGTTAAGACTTAAAGTAGCCGGAGTGGCAATAGAATAAACACCGGCAATAAGTGTGTCCCCGTTACCAATCAATGGTGATGAAGGATAAAAGGTTGGTGTCGTAGTATCCAGCTCATGGTAAGCTGTAAGCAGATCGGCACTACACTGGCCACTTGCTACATTGTCGTTATCCATTACTCCATTCACATTCCCAAACCCCGTACTGGAGCCGCTATTGGATCCCACATTACCCGTCAGTTGCGATGGGCTTGAGTTGGTTACGGCTCCCGTAGATGTGAAGAGCACAAAGTTTGCCGCAGTACCCAGGTCCGGGGCTTGCCCGTAATTGACCTTAGGTACTAATAAAAACATGATCGCTGTTAATGCACTGAGTATCCTACTATTCATTTGGTTTGATTTTATTGTGAAATAATTTTCACAATGAAAAAAATTGCGGGTCTGAATTACTTTGCTCCAAATAGAGATCAGCTTCCTAAAAAATAATTGTAATTAATACGTATACCTACCATATTGCAAAAGCTGTGTTCATTTGCATGATCAGTTTACTGTAAACCGGCATTAATTGCTATTGGAAATACGGGGCAAATCGGGTTGTTTTTACTAAGATGATCGTTATTAGCTTGCTGAAAGCTGTTGCATGATCAAAAAACATCTATTAAATCAACAATTATTATTTCTTGTTTCCCAATAGTTAATAATAACAACCGTGCCATATGGCAAAAAATATTTAAATATTTATTTACTGCACCTTTAATATTGCATGTTAGTAATACAGTTGGCCGCCACAAATGATTTTGGCAAAGTACCGTATAACGTAAAACCCTGATTGAATTAATGAACCATCAAAGACATCTACAATGTACATGGTACTATAAATGTTATGCAGATTCTGGGAGACGTTCTACTCTATACGCTGAAATCGACTGATAAGAAATAGGTGTATAAGAAAAGGGCAGTCGATTGCTGCCCTTTATCTTTCCTGCGTAATGCCCGTTCATCAATGGTTGTATTTCTTCACAACCATGTCACATACTTTTTTAAAATCGGCATCATTGTATTTAGATGATACAATAAGTTCTGTTTCAGTTTCTGAATTTAGTACATGGTAGAAATACTTACCGTTGTTATAATCTGGTTTTATTTGGTAATAGATAGTACCTGAATGGGCATATTCCGTACCATTAAAGGCTACATCAATGTCAGCCTTCAATCCCTCGGCAGAACCCTTATCGTATGGGTTATCTCTTGCCAGCGCTGTGTACGACACATGCACCTTGCCGTTCGATGTATAGATGGTTTGAGTTGTTGGGTCATCCTTGTACTTGTATTCATGAAACCCGGGCAGCATCATGATCTGTGCGCGTAATTGAATTGAAAATACAGCGACGATCAATAGGAGTGTGATTACTTTTTTCATATAGTTTTATTTAAAGTCGAATTTTATATTGTCAAGGGCCACCCTGCATTTTTTCTGCATTTCCTTGTTTGCCATGTAGGGGAAGATCAGTAAGGCAAGCCCTACACCGAACAGGCAAAGAGCGACAAGAATCACGATCACCCAGTTTGGCTTCGCCTCCCATTCCAACTCTATGTTGTACTTGTTGTCCTTTATTCTGATCCTTCCTGTTATCTCCGCCTCGTGGCTGAACCCGCTATAACGCGATGCAGTTATCCTTATCACCCCGCTGTCCGATATTGTGACACTGCCTAAGGTCTCGAGTTCATCCTGTATAGATTCATATACTTTTTCCTGTGAACTCTCCGTTTTGAAATTGGTGCTTTCGCTTCCTTTGAACATTTGATAGTTTTTATTGATTAAGAATGTTTGACGATGTAATTGATCACAAGGAGGATGGGTAACGACGCATATGGCACCTTCCTTGTACACAGCAATATTTTGTTTTGATGACCTATCATCATTAATATCTCTATTATAAGAACAGGGATGATAGATAATATGGCAAGGTTGAAATGCAGGGCCGCTCTAAAGTTTCCGTGCATAAAAGAATACAATGCTCTTGTCATGCCGCATCCCGGACAATCTATCCCTAAGTATCGCTGCGATAAGCATAGTTGCAGTTGTCTGCTACCGAGCATAACCTTCCTGGGTATGAAATACAGAACGGATATACAGCTCATTAAAAAGATTGTTGCTTTTGCCCGCATGCTTATTGTTGACAGGATAGCCGACATCTTCATTAGAAAAGCGATTTAGGGAATTGCTTGCCCTTGACCTTGACATTATAAAGCAGCCATGTTCCCCTGAGACCCATGATCAATGACCATCCAATTGCTAATATGAAATAATAGCCGCTGCCATATGTGACGGCAATTGTAGCAATGATAATAAGTCCATACGCCCAACAACCTTTCGAGAAACACCAAAGCCAAGAGAACAAGAAACTGAACCAGTTCCACTTTCCCTTGTACTTCTCACCACTTTCGATGATCTTCCTGAACTCGTCCTGGTAATATTTGTCGAACCTTCCCAAGTCGGCAATTACATGTAGTGTTTCCATGCTTGTTTCTTTCTTGTTTTCCATATTGTGTGTTTTTATAAGCGTGAAAATAGCCGATTTTCTACAAATAGCGCAATTCTGCGTTAATTTAATTGACGGGTAAGTTATCACTTTGACCTGTGGTCAGAAAAGCCAAATACAGGGACGAGGAAGGCATCAAAGCTTTTGGACGAAGGTTGCGTGAGATACGTCTCGAGAAAGGTGTGTCACAGGAATCGCTGGCTTACTCAACAGACCTGCATTTATCACAGATCGGCAGAATAGAAAGAGGAGAGATCGGCGCAAGCATCAGTTTTGTATTCCTGTTCGCCAGAACTTTAGGTGTGGAACCAAAAGACTTCTTTGAGTTCAAAAAATAGTAAACTGCTGTACAACGAGATAACTTTTCCACTATTATATTTATTATTATCTCCTCACCACTGTAATAACATTCTCTATTAATAAAATCTAAAACGTTTTAAATGCTAATTTAAAAAATTTATATTATATAAATAATGAGTTTACTTTTATAGAAACAATTTAATTCAAATGAGAAGAGAGATTCTACACTTATTCATTGCCATAGTTGCTTTAAGTAGCATTGCCTGCCATGCGAATGCACAGGGCGTAGCGGTAAATGCTACAGGTACGGCAGCTGATGGAAGCGCTATCTTCGATGCATCAAGCACCACGCAAGGTATGCTGATACCTCGTATGAACAACGGGCAGATGACAGGTATATCATCGCCTATCGAGGGGTTATTGCTATATTGTACAGATTGCACTCCCGTTGGCTTCTATTACTACACAGGTAGTGCATGGACCTCGCTTAATTCTTTATCAAACGTGACGACACAGGGCAACACATTTAACGGCGCAGGCCAATTGGTGCAGTTGAACGGCTCATCACAGTTACCTGTGGCTGATGGTAACCAGGTAACAAACCTCAATGCAGCTAACTTAGGTACAGGCACTGTACCTACTGCTCGCATGGGTAGTGGTACAGCAAGCACCAGCACTTATCTGCGCGGAGATAATACATGGCACACAGTAGGTGGTACAGGTACGGTAACCAGTGTAAGCAGCAATGTACTTACCAGCGGTACTACAGCTTTTACTGATACTATTTTTCATACAATAGTTATCGGTCCAACGACTACTCCATCTATCTTTTATTCATTCAATAATGCAGCTGCTTATTCTGTACTGACCAACAATACAGCATTGCCCAGTATACCTACTTATGCGAAAGTAGTGCCGCAAGCGTTATCTGCGGTTGGCGGAGGGACACCTTCTTCCTCTACATATTACAGAGGGGATGGTAGCTGGCAGTCAATATCCAGTGGTGGTTATTGTTTTAGTGGAACTGCGGGAGGAAGTACATCTTCTCCGGTATATATGGCCTTAACCGGTGCAAGCAATAGTTCGCCGCAGGGAAGATATATAGTGCCGGCGTCGACAGCAATGACCTTTGACGCAATATATACTTATGGTTATTGTACTGCTACAGCAGCAGGTACTGGCAGCACATTCACTTTGACGCTATATGTTAATGGGTCACCGACAGCTTTAACTTGTACTATTACGGCACCATCTACTGCTGCAGTTGGGAATACATTTACCGCTAATTTAACCGGGGCTTCTGTTTCTGTAAGCGCTGGAGATTTGTTGCAGCTTGTTTATACGGCAGGCAGCCCAAGTACCGGCCCATTCGTTGTAACAAATACCAGTTTACATGCACATTAATTTTCAGTAATGATGAGTGCTGATATGTAGCATCCATCTAATGTTGCCAATTCATATCAGTTGAAACAATGTCAATACAAACAGCCTCTGATATTTAGCCATCAGGGGCTGTTTGTTACTTAACGGAGTGAATATAATTGTATTCATTTATGACATAATCGACAAATGCATTTGCGCTGTTACTCAAAGACTGCTGCAATCACATTTGCATTAGCTTCACCAATCATTTCATTACTATAGTTATCTAAGTATATTCCTGTTACAGAATTACCATACTCATGACCTAAAGCCTCTGCAATAAGGTCTTTGGAATATCCGAGCGACTTTGCAATATTAGCTGAAAGGTGCAATTGACAATATAATTAACACTCTTCTCGATTGTTTGTGTTTTGCACCTTGTCTTTGATCGTAATTTTCATTATCTCGTCATCTGCATGCTGGCTTGTGACATGAGCATCAATCCGGCTCATTTCTGGATATGCCTGCCACATCCGGATCTTGTTTTAGTATAAACGCCTTACGACAAGCGAGCAAGTCCTTGAAGTAGACCGAAATCACAAGTTGAAGTTTTGGGTGGTGTTTTAGTTTGAATGTTAAGACTAAGTAGGTAAAAGTCAATGGTGTAGAAATGCCTTGCATATAAAAAATATCAGACCACCTACTAATCCAAGTAAAACAGACTGCCCAATAGATAATTTCTTTTTGTCAAACTCATTCATTGTATAAAGATAAAAAGATTGCTTAATTAATTGGTTTATATTTTGGCGTGAATGTGACGGACTTTCTTCGGAACATTCAAACTGAGCCACTATCAAGTTTTACAATTTAAATCCACGAAACCAACACGAATCTTCTCAACTTATTCCTTACATTTTCTATTCTATTTCATTTCCCTTTTATAACGCACAAACTGTACCTATTTAAATTCATCTTTACATATTATACAAATCAAGGTGTAATTATTGACCCTCAATAGAAACTTGGGAAATATTTCCCAAAATAAAAAGAGGATACCAATCGGCATCCTCTTTCATAAAAACAAACAGCAAGGTTACTGTATCTTATATCCAAGCTCCTTTGCGACTTTGAGAAATCCCTGAATATTCTCTGCAGTAAACTGCGTACATACAACGACCTTCTTGTCCTTTAGCTTGACCACCTCTTCTTCCTTGAAACAATAGCGTTCATACTTTCCTGACAACTCACGAGCCTTCGTCATTTCCTCGAATATTCCGAAGCGCTTCAAAAGGGTATCAGGAAAAACTTCCTTCAACTGCTTATAGGTTATACCTACGTTTTCAGAAACATACTTCTTGAGAACGGCACGCACCAAAGCGCCCTTGCCATATTCTTCTCCTTCAAACTTGAACTTGTCATTGTTTCTGCCAGATGTTTTCTTTGTTATTGGCTCTGTTTCCTTAGTTTCAGTTTCGACAGTTTTCGATTCTTCAACTTCAGTTTCATTCTCAGTTGCTGTATTCGCCTCAGTTTGTTCTTCTGTCATTGAGTCTGCTACCGTTAATTCTTTTACTGAATCTTGTTTTTCATCAGCTATTGCTTCAACTTTTACAACTGAGGAATATAAAGTGTCATTCCCTTCTCCTGTTGAAATTATCTCGCCATCAGAAAGAAGTTTTTTGAGAATGTTGAATAATTGTAGGCCCTTGATCTCTGTTTCTGTTGTGATGGCTACCTTGTTCGTGTTTTGGTTTGCTTTGATGAAAGCGAGTACTTGTTCATTTGGATGCATATTTTCGTTTTTTGTTACGACAAGGGTAGCAGAGAAAAACGACCTGTGGAAGTCATATGAAAGCGTTAGCGCGATTTTAGCTTTTCAGATGTTCGATGACATTAGAACGTTGAAGTTATATCCACGAATATCGTTGAAGAGACAAAAAATGTCATCTGACAATTCTAAATTGTCTGTCGTGTCTAAATCATTTTCGAATATAAATCTCTTTAAAGTCGGCTGCCTACCGTTTGTCTTTTCTTAGCTTTATTAAAAGAGTGGCTTAGTTTTTATGCCTATCTGAGTATTTCATTGCTAAATAGAAGTTATGCAATCTACTTACGATCACTATAAAATATGCATAGATATGTGTCTGCATTGCGCTTCAATCTGTTATAACTGCGCCAGTTCATGTACTCAGGAGCCGGACATCCAAAAGATGGCTAAGTGTATCCAGCTTGATATGGAATGTGGATCAGCATGTTATTTCTCTTCTCAGCTAATGAGCTTAGGAAGTGATAAGACTAAAGAAGCATGCCGCATTTGCGCCGATATATGCGAAACATGTGCGGAGGAGTGTGCAAAGCATCAAATGGAACATTGCCAAAAGTGCGCACAAGTTTGTAGGAAATGTGCAGAAGAATGTAAAAAAATGGCAGCCTGATGCCCTCTTTGTGAATAGTCTACACGGTGGGATAAATGCTCCAGCAAAGTCCTGTCTTTCGGAAGGTGTTTACCGTTATTTCTTTACATATTTGCGCTGAATACAACTATTGATCTACAGGCAGGCTCAGATAAAAATGCACTTAAGCACGCAATGAAAGGTCATATTATTACCCGAAGAAACATAATGGAGTACTATAAAAAATCAAACAGCAAATAGCTTTATGGCCAGGTCAAAACCAAGAAAAAATACAGCAAAAAGAACCGCCAAAAAGTGGTCGGGAAAAGTAACCAGCACCAGCAATGCACTTGACTTGCAACAGTCCGTGTTTAAAAAGAATGACCCTGTAGCCATTGCGCGGTCATTAAAACGGTCAGCGGTACAAAGTCATAGAAGAAAAACAACGCCTTTTCAATCAGCAATGTCCATGTTAAACTTTTATATTAATCGTGCAGGTGATAATCTTCGGGCTGATCAGAAAAAGGTACTGGAAGATGCTAAAGAAGAACTGCGAAAAGCGTTTGGGCGCGAAAAGCTAAAAAGCTAAACTTTCCTGGCTTCAGATATATTGTAATAACACTTCACCGAGCATGTTGGCAGATTCGGTGTACAGGCATGCTTTTCGAGTATAGTGCTTCTATGTTGTGGAAAACATTTCTTATTGCGCCTATTCTGTGCATGATCTATTTTATTGCGAATGGACAAGCCATAGATAATACATTATCTTTCAAGGATATTAATAACGATAGATACCTTCGTTTGAATTATGAAAATGATTTTTTTGCTGCTACTGATATATATTATACATGGGGAATGAATATAGAATTTGTTGCTCCATGGATGAAAAGATCTCTATTCAGTAAGGTATTGTTCCATCCTAAATATAGTTACATAAAATACGGAATAGGTATAGAGCAGGATGCATATACCCCTATCAATGAAGACACCAATAAGATCGTCATTGGGGACAGGCCATTTGCAGCCTCCCTGTTGTTCAAAATGTTTCAGACAAGCATAGACCCGGAAAAGAAACAAAGATTTTCTACCACTTTAAGTACCGGGATATTAGGCCCGGGAGCAGGGGGAATGGACATACAAACCGCGGCTCATATAATATTGCCACATAATTCTGCCCCGGAAGGTTGGCAAAATCAGGTTCGCAACGATGTCATACTGAATTATCAGGTAGATTATGAAAAACAGTTAATATCATTAGGGCATACATTTTCTGTTGACGCAGATGCTATATTGCGCTCCGGTACGCTTAGCGATAAAGCAAGTATAGGAACAACGCTGCTAATGGGTAGTTTTGACAGCCCATATCAAATTATATTAGCCAGGAAAAACCATTTTAGCTTTTATGCTTACGAACATGCGCAAATAGACCTGGTCGGTTATGATGCTACTTTACAGGGCGGCATATTCAATCATAATAGTCCTTATACAATAGCAACGGGTAATATAACAAGAGGGGTATTTGAAAATCGTTTTGGTCTTGTATTGAATTATAAGAAAATATGCCTGGAATATTTCCAATCTTATTTAAGTCCTGAATTTAAAACCGGCAATTACCATGTATGGGGCGGATTCCAAATCGCAATCGGAATGTGATTTACAATGAGAAGAAAAGATATTTCCTTCAATTTATTTTTTTATGAGAGAAACATCCTTTGTTTCTCTCACTGTGGGTCTGAACCTTAATGTGCGCCTACACCATCATAATACAATATTTGATCCCTTTGCGTTTTAGGTAATCCTTTATTTTCATGGATAACATAGAAATACCACAGGATAACATAGAAATACCACACCGGGCAATGACCAATGACCTTACCGGCTGTAATATTCTTAACTTAAATGGAACGCCAAATTCGTTTTTCGTGTATTTATACTTAGGGACTAAGCAGGTATACCCATCCCCGATCAGGCGCTCAAATAACTCTTCTGATAATGGTTCTATTTTCATTTTCCATTTCTCTTTTACGAAAAGATACACAGAGAATTTAGACAATAAAAATAGAAAGTATTTATAATTGAAAGTTTGAAAATCGATCTTATTACTACGTTATTACTAACTGTTTGATTGAGAATTTGTTGTATTTATTCAGCAGAAACAAAAAACCGAAAAACAAAAAATCAGAAGGTTAGAACTTATACGAATTGATATATACTGTCACAAAGGCTATAAGGCAAAAGTCTATATTTGCAGATATGAACACGATGCGAAAATTAGACTTATACAATGACCTGATGGCTGCTATTGACCACGCATCAAAAGATGAGCAAAGATTGGAAAAGCATGTTTCAAATGGTAAACGGACCAATAGAGATCCAGGATGGATGGCTCGTTTGCAGGATATAACTTCAATGGAATTACCTAATGCTATAGGTAAGTTTATAGAAACATTAGAGCTGCACAAAGAATTTCAATCTCTTGGACGCTTTGTACGCAGTTTTGAGGATGTTGCATTTGTGATGCAAAAACTCCAGGAGCCATTTTACAGGCCTTAAACGAAAAGAATATTACTTCATCTATCAAACCCATTGATGACCTGGTCTTTCTGTCCAATGAAATGACACGCATTGTCGCAGGGTTAATAGTTGATCCTTTCGGTAATGTTTTTAAATAAAAGGGGACAGGATAATTATACCCCGCCTATCCGTTTTTTAAAACGCCCCACTCTCTTATCAGGCACCCAATATCAATGCTGATATTCTGGAACAGTTCACGTAGATCAGTAAAAGCATGCCGGCAACCATCGCCTACAGGTATTTCGCGCCCTGCGTTGATGCCATTTAATTAAAACGGGCTTAATTAATGTTTGCGGGTTTTATTGTCTATTTCGCGTATCACTTCATCCAGAACTTCTGTAGCCTCTTTGACCTTTTTTAAGATCTCTTTATTATTTTGATTTTTAGTTTCAAGGTCAAACAATCCAATCAGCCCAAGAAGGGTAGCAACCGGGGCGCGAACTTTGTGAGATTGTATCCAGGCTATCTCCTGAAGTTTTTCATTCTGAATTTGGATCTGTTTCAAAAAACTTCTCTCATCTGTAACGTCCCTTGAGAAGCAACCCACGCCAATAACCTTTCCAGCCTTATCATGAATAGGATTGAAATATGTCTCTTTATAAAAGACTTTATCGCTCGTAATAGTTTCCTCAAGTGTTTTAAATTGCATTCCCGTAAATGCTTTTTTATAGCTTTCTTTCCATTTTTTTATCAATTTTTTGCTAAATTTTGTATTCAAAACAAAATCACCTGTTTGGGGTATCTCGCCGGTAACATCGAACACAAGGTCCTTAAATGACTGGTTAAATGAAATTAATTTCATACAAACGTCTATCGACCATATAACGTCACTGGTATTATTGATCAGTGCGATTAAATTTTGTTCATCGACAAGTATCTTTTCCCTAAGCTCCTTGTCCTTCATGTTAGCTAAAACTCTTTCGTTGTCATCCATGAGAAAGGCCAATACAATATCTCTATCATTCAAGCGCAAGTGCTGAGAATAGACATGGACATAAAATGTTTCTCCATTTTTTCGCTTATGATGTGAATTCCCCAGATCATAGAAAGCCCTTAAATCCTGTGACTTAACTACCGCAGGTAACGTCATACCCTTTTCCTTATGTAGGTTTCCATCAGAACGGATGTCTTGTAGTTTCATGTTTAAAAATTCTTCCTTACTATACCCATATTGTTTTACAGCGGCATCATTAACTTCCAGAAATTGCAATGTTTCCTGATCAAGGATCCACATTGGGCATGGACTTTCTTTGAAAAGAATATGATAATAGTCCAATTCAAGATTCATAGGCGTTATTAGTTGGTTAAAAGGAAGAAAAATAAAAGTAATTGAAAATAATAATAGTTTTTAGAAAAATGGAGCGCCTAATGGCGCAGCTTTTTATATCTGTAGAGACTTTTTATGGGGTTACTATATGACGTTGGGAATTGATCAGCATTGAATATAATCATTCGCCGATATTTTTTTTCATGCAACCCGAATAAATCAAAGAAAAGAGGCCGCTGTAAACAGCATACTTAGATTCTACGATCATCAAAAAGAATTATAGAGGAACTAATCTACATCTTGTTCCTGAGGCATATTGCAAGTTTATATAACCTACTTTCTTTTTTCATCATTCTTCATGGAAAAATAAAATGTCGCTCCCTCATTGGGTATACTTTCCACCCAGATCGCACCGCCATTTTCTACTACGAATTCTTTACAAAGTCTTAATCCGATGCCATATCCTTTTTCATTGGCTGTCCCGGGACTGCTGATTCCAAATGAATCGAATATTTCAGCTTTTTTATTATCGCTTAGTCCTATTCCTTCATCCTTTACTGAAAATATGGTGCTGTCATCTTCTATTGACCTTTTTGCCGAGATCTCAATCTGTCCGTTATTGCGTGTGTATTTTATTGCGTTTGAAAGCAGGTTACGCATAATAAACCTAAAATGATTGAGGTCGGCATATATCCATGTACCTGCTGGAATATTATTTACAATGGCTATTTGCTTGGTTTCTGCTGAAATCTTTACAAGTGGAAGTGTCTCTAAGGCAATCTCATAAGCGTCGAATTTTACTTGTCTTATGACAATGCCTTGAATTTTGGATTTACCCCACTTCAATAAATTTTGCAGTGTCTCAAAAGATGCAGTGGCGTTTCTTTCCAATTGGCTAAGAAGATAATCCTTTTCTGCTAAGGTTGTTTTTTCATCTCTACACAGCTCCAACCCCATGGACATAGAACTAACATAGCCTATCAGGTCATGTCCTATTATTGAAAACAGCTGGTCCTTAACAGCATTTGATTTTTGCAGATTAAGTGCCTTCTCTTCAAGTAAGGCAATTTTACGTCTGTTCTGCCATAAGCAGAAGCTCATAATTAACAAGCCTATGATTAAAATGAAAGTAACAACTACAATCCCATCGATAGTCATTTTATTCTTTTGTTTTGGCAAGCTGCTACTTTATTAGCAAATACTTTTCTCGCTTTGAATTTAGGCATTTTGCGGGCTTTTATTTTTAATAGCTCACCCGTTTGAGGATTACGCCCTATCCGAGCAGCGTGGCTTGAAACTGAAAAAGCGCCCAAACCTATAATTGTTACCTTGTCACCTTTCTTTAAAGTTGCTACCACTGCATCTGTAAGAATCGAGCGAATTGTTAGCTTGTACTTTAGTTATGCCGGCATCTTTAACAACCTGATCGATCAATTCCGCTTTGTTCACATTAATGTTGTGTTTGAATACAAGAATACAGCGAATGTACAATAATCCAATCGTCCTTTAAAAAAAGCTGCCAGGGCTAAACCCCAGCAGCTTAAAATAAATGCAATAAAATGTTTAGTTCTTAATGAGCTTCACAATATGAGCATCTCCACCTCAGGCCGGTGTGTTACAAGTTCAAAAAGAGGCAGAATAATTGCCACCTGTCAGTTTACCGGATGTTAGCTACAAATGGAATTCCATTTGCGATTTTTTGAAGTCCGGCTGTCATATACAAACGCCTTCTGAGTATAAATACTTTCTGATAAGTCGGTATGCCGTGAATTATGGTAAATAGGCCACACAACCCAAAACATAGTAGTTGGCATATTTTTATTATTTAAATTTCTGTATGGGTCTCACGGAATTAATTATACAGAAAATAAAGAATGAAGGTCCGATTTGTTTTCAGGAGTTTATGGAAATGTGCCTTTACTATCCAGATTTAGGATATTATACAACGCTGAACCAGATAGGGAAGACTGGTGATTTCTATACAAGTACTTCTCTTACACCGGTTTTTGGGGCGTTGATCGGAAAACAGTTAGAAGAGATGTGGCGTAATCTCGGGGAGGCTGCGTTTACAATTGTAGAATATGGGGCGGGTACCGGTTTGCTTTGTCGCGACATTCTTATTTATCTTCAGAATAATGATAAGATGTACAATCAATTACGATATTGTATAGTTGAAAAAAGTCCGGCAATGCGCGCTTTGGAGAGAAGTAGCTTAAGTGAAAAAATACACTGGTATGATACCATAGATGAAATTTCAGCAATAAATGGCTGCGTTTTATCTAACGAACTGATCGATAATTTTTCCGTGCATCAAGTGATAATGGAAGATGAACTAATGGAGGTGTTTGTTGATCATCAAGATGGGTTTGTTGAAGTGCTGTATCCTGCTAAAGAAGAACTGAAGTATTATATGTCGGAGTTAGGGGTTGAACTTCCAAAAGGCTTTCGTACCGAAATAAATTTAGAGGCTATAGATTGGATCAGGCAAATAGCTGCTGCATTAAACAGGGGATATGTCATGACAATAGATTATGGCTTTCAATCTACAGAACTGTATAAAGTATGTAGAAGCCGGGGTACTCTTCTCTGTTATAATAAACACTCTATTAACGATTGCCCGTATGATAATATTGGAGCACAAGACATTACCGCTCATGTAAACTTTACCGCTTTAAGTCATTGGGGAACAAAAAATGGCCTGAATGATTGTGGCTTTACGGATCAAAGCAATTTTCTTTTAGGCCTTGGATTCAGAGAATATTTAAACCAGACGATGTCGCACGAAAAAAACATTATTCAGGCTGCTAAAAAAGCAGCTATTATAAGTCATATCTTATTGGTGGATATGGGAAGCAAATTTAAAGTACTAATACAGGAGAAAGGTTGCTCTGGCAAGTCGCTTTCGGGGCTATACAGCTGATTGATGCCTGTCAAGTACTCCATGTGGCTCCTTTTGAAGCTCGTCTATCAAGTCCAAACAGTTCTTGAGTATAAATGCCTTACGGCACGTCAGCATGTCAACAGATGAGCCCTAATCAGAAAGGCATTTAAACAATCGGGGTCAATATTTACACTAAAATATTTTTCATGCGTTCATATTGATAAAACAGAACAGTTTGGCATTTGGTAAGGAGACAGCGATACATCAATATGGTTACTCCTCCCCTATTGGTATTATCTTGGTTGCTGTAGGCGCAATTAGTTTATTGCTGTTTCTTCTAAGGTATAATAAAACAAAAAAGAGCTTAATAACGGGACCTATTATCACACGTCTGGGTTATTATATGTAATTGTCGGGTTCGTTATCACTGTGAGTATCATTCTGATTATTTAATGAAGACTACCTAACACAGATTTACTTAGACAGGAGTGATAAAGCAAAGCAATGCATCACTACCACATCGAGATCGACGTCATATGTTTCTACTACGGAGCGGACACTACGAAGGAGCCATTAGTGATGTTGGTACTGTCTACGCAGGCAAACGAAAACGTACCGGCGATAGAAGGCTGTATCGTGGAAGTTATTGTTACGGAGCCTCTTGCCGCCCGAGTATAAGAGCCCGATAGGCCATGACTGTAATAATAAGCATTAGAGCTACCTGTGCCAAGAGGTATTGCCGAATCAACCTTATATCCATTTGCGATTGCGATCTCAATAACCCGGCCAATGGAATCTGTCCCGTATATGTAGGTATAGCTGATGCCTCCGGAACTGGACGAGCTTGCAGTTATCTGTGTGGGGTTGATTACGGAAAATGATGTCCCGTCAACGGTTGCTGTCATAGCAGGAGCTGCAACATCAATAGAAGTAGTGCTTTTCTTACAACCGATGATGCAAAAGGTCACGGTGACCGCAGCAGCAATTGTAATTCGTTTTGCATTCATGATAATCAATATTTTTTTTATCTGAACGTTAAACGTACAAACTAAAAAAAAATTGCACCCAGGCTCTATAGCGTCCAAACTCTTTTTGAGTAAAACACCTTACGACAAGCCAGCATGTCAGCAGATGACATTATAAACGGCAATACCGCCTTGAAAGAAACTTTGAGTATTATTGGCACTGCTAAATAATAACTGTAAAGAAAACAGAGGTAATACTTTCCGCAACAGAGAATGTCAACCGTTTTTTATGCAGCCTCACGGTATTTTATCCTGATATGGCATAGCGACCCCATTAGGGGCTGTATTTCTCATAGCATTACAATTATTATGATTTTTGAAGCATAGCAGAGATCCGAATCATCTTCATGGAAGCCTTTATTCCTCCCCATCCAAGGGGAGTGAATTTTTTACCCTCATGTTTGTTATAATCGATAAAAAAATTCTCAATCTCCGCTGTCATGCCTTTATTTAAATCTTCGATGTGGTGAATGCCTTTATACAGCACCGAGCAATTTGAAATCGCAACAAAGCGGTCGTTTCTCACTTCCTTACCATTGTGCTCTCTTTGAGTTGCCTTTAATACTCCCAATGGCCGGCACTGGATCAGACAGCCTGGATAGGCAGGTTGATCCATTATCACTAAAGCATCCAGCGGGTCGCCATCCTGCCCCCTCGTATTTGGTATAAACCCAAAATCAAATGGAAAGACCGTGCCCATAGGAAGCGATTTCTTTAAAACAAATATCTTAAGCTTTGGATCGTAATCAAATTTGTTTTGTGAACCCTTGGGAGTTTCGATAACGACATTCACAATATCATTTGTATGTGCAAGTATCTTATTGATTTTCATGTCACTTAGATTTCCTTTTTTTCCCGACAAAATATATGCCATAGCACAAATACCTTATCTTTAATATTGAAAAACTTGATTATATACACCGCCGTGTTTGGAATCGATGGGTATAGGGCCTATTATGGTATAGAGGATACCATTATTGAGTTGATGCGACAATACGGTTCTTTCGGGTGTGAATTATTCCCGATCAATGTTATTAAAGAACCTCTTATAACGTTTGCCTTTGATAGAGGTTAATCAATGTTTGGAATGGTTTACTTACTTAAACAAACCATTTTCCGCTGTTTTTAGCGATGTCAATAAGTCGTTGCCCATGTTGGGTCATTAATCCTTTCTCTATCATCGCCGCTGCTCGTTCTTTGTTAATTTTGCTCCAGTTGCTTTTAGGATTACGAGGCGTGAAGGTGAGGTAGAAACTTTCGGCATCTCTCTTTTTTGCTAAGCTGTCTATCCAACCAAAACAAATAGCTTCTTCCATAGCATCGCTGATGCTGATGCACTGCACCTGGCTTTTTTTGTGGTAGAGAATTAACCAAACAGATTTCTCTGTTTGGTTATTTTGCTTCAGCCATTTACGCCACTCCTTTCTTGTTTCGGCATAAATAGCTTGTTTTCCGTCTTTTGTTTCCATAACGTTTAGGAGTTCTTTTGACTTAATATTTCCAAAAAATGTTTGTTGGTCATTATACCCAGGATATTCCCAAAGGGGTCAACAACCGATGCCGTAACAAAACTTCCTTTTCCACCACTATGATCAGTAATTGGCTGATATATGGTTGCGCCCGCGGAAATCAGTTTGTCAAGAGTTGTGTTTAAATCATCAACGTGCCAATAAGCTATGGCGCCCGCAGGGGCTTTGGTTGCACCAGCAGGAGCAAATGAGCTGTCAATTATTCCAAGCTCATGTTGATAATCTCCAATACGAAATTCAGAATAACCCGGAACATTGAAATAAGGTTCAATGCCTAATAATTCGCTATACCATTTTTTTGCTGCTTCGTGCTCAGCTGCATAGAAACTAATGGTTGCAAGTCCGCGTAACAAAGGTGATTTTTCCATTTTAATTTAGGTTTAAATTAGTTGTTTCAATAAAAGTAAAGTGGGGTTGTGACAGCCCTATGTCAGGAGCATGAAAAATATTTCTAATTGATAGATAAACCGGCAGTCATCTGGCGAGTTCTGGAGCTCGTTTATCAAGCCCAAACTATTTTCGAGTATAAATGCCATACCGCAAGTCGGCATGTCTCCAAATGAGCCCTAATCCAAAAGGGCTTTAACACACTCAGGGTCAATATTTACATCTACATATTCTTCATGTGTCAATGTCAATATTGATAATTCTGGAGCAAAAAGAATTATCACCACATTCCTTCACGTTGCCATTGACCTCAGTTAATATCGCTCTGTACTTTATAGTTATCCATAAGGAAACTATTTAAAAGTATGGTGACCGATCATTCAAGGAAGATGGTAGGTTTAAAGATATTGGTTTCATGACCGACGCCGGACTTGTTTCTTCCCTGAACTCGTCCGGCATTTTTACTTTATAAATGTTCAGTTACTTCAAAGGAGGAATTAAAGACCTCATACCATGTAGAAAAATAAGCATCGAGGCATTGGTCAAAGAAATAAAAACCAACAATAGTCAAACAATACAATCGATAAGAAAGCTTGACCTGAGTGATGCAGATTATGATAAAAAAAAGAGGAAATTCAAACGAGGCCTTCCATACATAACGCCGAATTGTACTGTTTCTAAAAGAAATGAGGACAGCATCATCGAGTTCAGCGGTTATATGTACTTTGATGTTGACGATATTGAAAATGCAATAGACCGCAAAGTACAGCTCATAGAAAAGTATAAGGATTACATAAGCCTCATGTGCATATCGTCATCTGGCAGGGGACTATCTTTCTTTGTGAAAATTGAGAACGAGATCACAAAGTCAAACTTTGCCGGCATCAGGGAGTATATATGTACACAGATATTTACAGGCGTTACATTAGATTCTAAAGTAAAAGATGAAACTCGTGCATGCTTCATATCCTATGACCCTGATTGTTATTTTAATCCATGCGCCATTATATGTATTCCACAGAATGTTATTGATACCATTAGTAATCATAAATATAACAACAATAAACAGGGAAAAGAGGAAGGTGCAAATCGCAAAATAATTATCTCTTATTCCGATTGTTTACGATCTGCACCTTACCAGTATAACCTGATTCCAATATCAGATGTGATAACAACACTCAAATTTGAGACCGAGGTCTGTGTTGAGAACAGGATATTTGATATGAAACCTATCGACTACTGCCAGGTGTTCTTACGGCCTGGCTACAGGATACCAAAAGGTAAAAAGTCCGCCGTATTCTCACAGGTCATCCATAACCTTGCGCATTTGAACCCAGGTATAAACCCAGACTACATCTTCAGCTATATTAACTACCTGAATTTTCAGAAGACTGAACAAGGCACCGAGGCCACAATGAGGGATCTGATAAGCCATTTCAATATGGTATACGGTGGCATCATAAATACAGGTGTTACATTACCCAAGACCAGGATAAAATATTTCCATTGTAAGAAGAATACCATATCACCAGCGCAACGTTTAATACTATCCAGAAAAATGACCGGCATGTACAGAGTATATGAGACAATAAATAAAATTTCATTGGCAAAAGAGATCATAGAAAGTGAAGGTGCAAATCACAAAATAATTAACTCTTATTCCGATTGTTTACAAACTGCACCTCGGATAGCGACACAGAAAAATGTGCATGAGATAATAAATGCAATAGCCGAAGCTAAAGGTGTGAAGGGTATAGGCATAAGAACGGTAAAGACATACTGGAACGTGGAACCTATTGATTTGGAAGAGGTCATCAAAATCGAAAATGACAGGATTGAAATCACATACATTCCAAAATCAGAACTGGATGTTAGTGTAATGAGAGATAAAGCTTACAATAAGACTATCGATGATGGAGTTTCGGATACTCAAATTCTTGACGAAACTATTGATGAATAGTAGTTGCTTGTCTAACATAATGGAAGTCACAAACGAGACCTAATGACCGCCGGCAATTCATAAGAATAAACAGGACATTCAGTGTATAACTGTATCCGATGGGTGCACCATGCAGGTTTAGTTTACCATGTAGCTTGCATTTTATTTCCTCCCACATTTTTGATACACTTGGGTGCAATTATAATCGTTACAGCCCGTTCAAGGCACTAAAAGCAGTATGGGTAGCTCGTTATGCTACCCATACTTTGTATCTTTTGTTTTCTCTGATGTCCTGTTTTCAATGCTTTCAGCTTGTAAAACATAATACCCACATTTCTGATACACTACCTTATTGCTTTATTTTTAAATAAAAACAAACAAACAAATGTTATTTCAATTCCCTACCTTTAGTCATACCAGTAATATAAAAATCAGCCAAATAACATGGAAACAAACACCTTCTCCAAATGCACTGCTGAATTCTTCGGCACACTTGTTTTAGTTTTAATGGGCTGTGGTAGTGCTGTAATCGCCGGGGCAAATGGTACCACTGGAGTAGGCTTGCTCGGCATAGCCTTTGCCTTTGGTCTATCGGTCGTGGCAATGGCCTACGCCATCGGCCATATATCTGGTTGTCATATAAACCCGGCCATTTCTATTGGCATGGTGGTGGCAGGACGGATGAAAGCAAGCGAAGCTGTTTTTTACATTATTGCCCAAATACTGGGCGCGCTTGCGGGAGCTGGTATTTTATTGCTTATCGCATCTGGTAAACCAGGGTATGATCTTGCTGTTAATGGATTAGGGCAGGATGGTTATGGTGCTTCCTCACCCGCACATTACAGCTTACAGGCTGGTTTTATTGCTGAAACGGTTTTTACTTTCATATTCCTGTTGGTAATTTTCGGGGCCACTTCTACAAAAAATATACACGGCGGCTTTGCGGGCATAGCCATTGGTTTAAGTTTGGTGCTTATTCATATTGTAGGCATACCAGTCACAGGCGTATCTGTCAACCCTGCAAGGAGCATCGGCCCTGCATTGCTGGTTGGAGGAACAGCTATTAACCAGCTGTGGTTGTTTATTGCAGCTCCGGTATTAGGCAGTGTATTGAGTGCCGTTACCTGGCGTTATTTATTAGAGAGAAAGTAATTATCAAAACTCAATATTTTGGTTCCATACGTCAAGGTAATTTTCGCACAGCCTCAATCTTCGAATTTGCAGCGATGAGAATTTCATTTCCCTCTTGATATATTCCATCGAATGCGGGAGTAGCCATAAAATGAAAGTTCTCACCCTTCTCATCGCTGTCAACCTCTTTCTCAAATTGATATTTACCGTCTTCGATTGTAAATAAAAAATGTCTCATAGTAATGATTTTGCACAAGATAATAACGGTTTAGGGCAATTCACATTGTCAATTTATATCTATCAATATTGACATCGAAAATAGCTTTAATAACAGCTTCCGTTAGCTCAGTTGGTTTGAGCATCATATACAATCACTCACAGATCGCTTTGCGAAATCATCGACAGAATAAACTTTATTGCGAATTTCATTGCAACTAAAAACAAGAAAGGCTTACGCATTAACGTAAGCCTTTGACTAATAGTGCTTTCCCTTCTGGACTTGAACCAGAGACCCTCTGATTAACAGATCGCAATCGATGTCTTTTTTTTGTGCAAAAAGTGTAACGTTATAAATCTTCAAATGCTTACACATGCTAATTTTTAAGAATGCAACTTTGAAACATTGCTATTATTATGTGTTGGATACACTATTAAGAAACAGAGCTTGGAAATATATTTATTACAAGTTTAGTGCAACTTATTTTGCTAATTCTGCCTGAAATTTTACATCAATCGTTACGACGAAGAAAAATAATGTTCGGACACTAAATTCTCCAATATTTCTATAGATAATATAATCGCTTTCCTATCTACTGCTTGGGTTTAATTTGTCATTATTAAATATGCTGTAATTAAAACCGAGCAATGAAAAGAATCCACTACTTGTTATGTAAGGAGTATCGAAATCTTTTCCTAAACTAACATTTACACTAATTTGTGACGATAACATGTATGAGGCTTGGAAGGCTAATCTATACGAAAAGTCACTTTGTGATATTGTCATCTGCGTACCGTTGTTAAGTTCTTGCAACTTTGCATTTGACCATCGAATCATATACTCCAATGAAAAGTTATATTTTCCTTTCTTTTTCATATACGATAGGCCGGCATCGAAATTGCTTACAGAAGTATCGTTGCTGTGGTACATATATCGCAATGTCAATGTGAACAAATCAGTTTGCGATACATAGTTGGATAAATTACTCCAAAATCCAACTCTGGTAACTTCATTGCTTTGCGAAGTATTGAAAGCGCTGGCTCCGGCAAATTCTAATATAAAGCCCTTTCGCTGTTGGGTTATCGTTGCCGTCCTCTGTGCCAAGCTCGAAATTTCAGTGTCTACTATGCTTTGCAGTGTATCTAAAAATGCGACAACACTATCATCTACTCCCTTAAATTTAGATTCAATTTTCTTTCCCAAGTTGACTATTTTGTTTACGGTATCTTTTGAATATTGCTCTATTACCATATTTTTAGAAATAAATCCTAAAGCACTGTCTAAGGTTGGAAAGTTTTGTTTGAATACTTTTGCTGCAGCTATTATACTTATAATTTTATCACTTCTCCTTAATTGCCTATCCACTGTATCTTGCTGAGGAACTGGTTTCCCATTCAGTACTCTGAATCTAAAGCCAACACCTAAATTATTTGCACCCGATGCAGAGTCCTTTACAGTCGCCACAGATATGCTGAAACTTTGTAAAAAAATGTGGAGTAAACTTGGATTTAGATATTCTTGTCTTGTCAAAGTAGGATGACTTTGTAACCAATAAGGAGAAACTTCTAATCCTAAATTCATTAAAAGCTTTCCGCTTTTATCAAATGAATTAAGTACGTCAGTAGATAAATCTTTATAATCTGCGGGCTTCATAACGGAAGAAGGCTCAAAATTAAGAATACTAAATGCCGGACTTGATGGAAGTGTTAGATTATTGGAACCGTCTTGGGCGTGTGCTCTCACTATTATAAACACAATAACGCAAATCAATAATAGGTGTTTCTTTCTCATGACATATGTATTTGCAAAGTATAAACAACAGTATCATAATTTTGAGGAAGTTGTTTTTTATATGGACCATACGACGTTGTATTGTCACCCTCAACAATTGAAATAGTAACACTGGTCCAGGTCGTTTCGGAAAGAGAGCCCGTTATAGTAATAACGACAGTAGCCTTTTGTCCAGCAACATTATCTTTCACTCCCAAATCGGGAGGATCCATAAGATCTGTCCCTAAAAAGACGCTAAAGTCTCCGGTTTGACCATCCCCAATATCAACCTTTATTGTAATTGGCTGGTCTGATGTTTTACATTGGTAAGAATCTTCAAGATTCACATTTAGTACTGACATTAGGTAGCTGGTTTTATTATGAAAAAAAATCTAATGATATAGTAATGTTCGTACCATTTTCTTGAACATTTAATGTTAAAGAATATTTTATTCCTTACTGTTTCTATATATTGCCACCTCATCTGTTAAAAGTAAATAGCGATGTGGCGTCTCATTATTTAAACCATATTTTTTATAATGTTACATCAACTTATCAAAATATTCAAACTATATACTAAAATAAAGGTAAATAAATTTAATGCATTCAATATTTTAACATGTCAATTATAAAATTTTAACAATAGCATACTTGTGATATTTTTTAATTGATGGCATCTGATTAACAGTCAGAAGGTCAAATGACCTTTCAATGATGGCGGAATTGGTTGACGCGCATGTCCAACCAGTCAATGCTCGTTCAAACGATAAATCATTGACCTTCAATCGCTTCAAATAAAGTATAGTGCAATTTTCAGTGCAAGGTCAAATGACTTAAAATAAAAAAGCAGTTACAAATGAATGCAACTGCTTGATTGTCAATGTGCCCGGAACAGGAATCGAACCTGCACTACCTTGCGATAACCAGATTTTGAGTCTAGCGCGTCTACCAATTCCGCCATCCGGGCGGCGGGCACATTCCGTTTTTAACGGGCTGCAAATCTATCAATTCTTTCCTTAATGCGCAACAGGTATTTTTTACGAAAATATTGGTCTTTTATTTTTAGCAGTAATTCTTTTGTATCGCCTTCATTAGTGAATGTCGTAGTGAGTTGTGCAGTAGCATTGTCCCATTGTTCCAGTTGCTCATCGAGTGCTGTGGCTGCCTGTTTGCGTGCAGCTTCATTGTCGGGCTCCATTTCATAGTCGCTGATGGCTTCGTTGAGGTCCATCATTTCCATTAAAAATGCAGGTGGCAGGTTGTATTTCTCTTCATCCTCGAGTACGCCGTTCAGCTTCAGAATGTAGGCCATTGTAGCATCGGTATTGCTTAATGTTTTGTAAGCCTCGTTATTCATAGCCGCCATGCGCAGCACCTCGGCACGTTTGGCATCATCGGCTTGCGCAAACCTATCGGGGTGATACTGGCGGCTGAGCTCGTAGAATTTACTTTTTACTGCTGCTGCATCAGGATGAAAGCTGACAGGCAGTGTATATAATTCAAAATAGTTTATCATGCAAAAAGTATGGGAGCGTTATATTTGTAGCAAATTTACTAAAGATGATCCGCATAGGGCTGATAAGGGAAAGAAAGAAATTGCCGGATGAGCGTGTGGCGTTGACCCCTAAGCAATGTGCGTATATGCAGTCAACCTACCCTAATATACAAATAGTGGTAGAACCCTCTCCCACCCGTTGTTTCCCTGATGCTGATTATGAGAAAGAAGGCATAAAACTATCTGATGACCTTACGGATTGCGATATATTGATGGGCATTAAAGAGGTACCGCCGGAATATCTTATACCTGATAAAACATACTTTTTCTTTTCGCATACCAAGAAAAAGCAGCCTTATAATCAAAAACTGATGCATACGCTTATAGAAAAGCGCATACGCATGATAGATTATGAATGCCTCACACATACCGATGAGCAACGCATATTAGGCTTTGGGCTATATGCCGGCATTGTAGGTGCGCACAATGGATTGTACACTTACGGAAAGAAAACAGGACAGTACGAACTCCCTCGTGCCAATGCAGTGAAGGGTTACCAGGAACTGATACTGGCTTACGAACATGTGAAATTGCCAAAGCTGAAAATTGTAGTAACAGGATCAGGCAAGGTAGCGGCAGGTGTGCTGGACGTGCTCACACAACTGGACATAGAAAGCGTAGAGCCGGCGGATTTTCTTACACATCAATACGAGTACCCTGTGTTTACGCACCTTAGAGGCAGCTCTTTGTATGCACGTAAAGACAATGACCTGTTTCACAGGGATGATTTTCATGCGCACCCTGAGGCTTATAAATGCTTGTTTACATCTTACGTAAGCCAGGCCGATATATTACTGAACGGTATTTACTGGGAGCACAACATTGCACGCCTGTTTGAGAAACAAGACATAAAACGCCGCGACTGGAGGATAAATGTGATATCAGACATAACATGCGATGTAGATGGTTCCGTGCCTATAAACCTGGGCTCATCGACCATTGCAGAGCCTGTGTATGGTATAGACCGCACTACACTGCAGCGCGCAGCACCTTACCAGCATACCAATGAAACGATAGATGTAGGCGCTGTAGATAATTTACCTAATGAGCTGCCTAAAGATGCATCACAATACTTTGGGGTGCACTTAGAGAAGTACATTTTGCCTGAACTGCAGAAGGCACACAGTGACATACTGAAACGAGCCACCATTTGTGAAAATGGAAAGCTCACGAAGAAGTATGAATACCTGAGCGACTACGCTTATGCATAATGTAGCGATGTATGCACCGGGGGCATTGGTAGGGCAGCTTTTCAACTAATTACTACGCATATCTATTTACATTGGTTTGACAATGCGAATGTAAATGTGTGCAGCAGTGAATTAGTTTTACAGCTTATACAATTACTATGCAGGTTCGTTACTTCAATTGCTGTTTACTTGCTGTGTTGTGCAGCGCTACTATACTCAGGGCTCAGGATAAAAAGGAGCTTGCCTACCCTGACGAAAAGCATTTTAAAAACATGCAGCAGCTGACCACCGGTGGCGATAATGCAGAGGCATATTTCGGGTTTGATAATGAGCATATCACTTTTCAACGCACAAACCCTAAGGAGGGCATTATGTGCGATGAGATATTTTACGGTAGCATACCTAAATCTGCAAATGATTCTTTTAAGTATAAATTAGTGAGCACTGGCAGGGGCCGCACGACGTGTGCGTACCTGATGCCCGATCATAAACATTTCCTGTACGCATCTACACACCTGGCAATGGATACATGCCCGCCTGTGCCCGACAGGAGCGTGATAAAAAAGTATGTATGGCCTATCTATGATAGCTATGATATTTTTGTGGCCGACCTTAATGGCAACATTACCAAACGCCTTACCAATACGCCTGGCTATGATGCCGAAGGCACCATATCTCCAAAGGGCGATAAGATAGTGTTTACAAGTATGCGCAATGGTGATATTGACATCTACACCATGAACCTTGACGGCACAGACGTGAAGCAGATAACAAATACACTGGGCTATGATGGCGGAGCCTGCTTCTCGCCCGATGGTAAGAAGATAATATGGCGCGCATCGAGGCCGCAGACCGCAGATGAGATAAAGGAATATAAAGACCTGCTGCACCAGGGGCTGGTAATGCCTACGCACATGGAGCTGTTTATTGCTAACGCCGATGGCACAGATGCACACCAGATAACGAAGCTGGGCAAGGCCAACTGGGCGCCTGCTTTTACACCGGACGGTAAGAAAATAGTATTCGCCTCAGACTATGAATATGAGCGTGGGTTCCCTTTTAATCTGTACCTGATAAATATTGACGGCACGGGGCTGGAGCGCATATCGCATGATGGCAGCTTTGATGCCTTCCCGATGTTCTCACCCGATGGAAAGAAATTCATCTTCAGCTCTAACCGCAACAATGGTGGCGGCCACGATACGAATGTGTTTGTGTGTGATTGGGTGAATTAAATTTAAAGGTCCTTCCTCTTTTTAATCATCCCCAATATACGCAAATTGCGTTGCTCCCTTATTTCATGGATCGTATCCTTGCTGTTTCTTGTGCGCTGTGTAGTGTAGATGCCCGATGTGCCACTGAAATAGTAGGCAACAAAGCACGCAACTGCAAAGTATAGCGTGTACTCTGCCCCAAACAACTCTACACCCATTATAGTACATGCAATAGGTGTATTGGTAGCCCCGGCAAATACAGCTATGAAACCCAGCGCAGCAAATATATCTATGGGTGCACCTGTGTATATGGCAATGGCATTGCCGAGCGTAGCCCCTATGAAAAATAAGGGTGTCACTTCCCCACCCTTGAAGCCTGTGCTGAGTGTTAATGCAGTAAAAATTATTTTCCATAACCAGCTCCAGTTGGTAGCGCCGCCTGCATGAAAGGCGTTGAGTATCGATACACTGCTGTTGTATTGGCCAGTGACACCCAGGCCAATGTAATCAGTAGTGCCGAGCAGATAGCATAAGCCAATAATGATAAGCCCACCGATAATAGGTATCAGCCACTCGGGTTTTATAAGTTTTTTGCTGATGCCTTTAATGCTGTGCGACAGCTCTGCAAAAAAATAGGCAGTCAATCCGAACGCAACACCAGCGAGTACCGTTTTGAGCAATAAATAAACATCGAAATGAAGGAAGGCAGACCCTACCATTGACGTAATGCGGTACTGTGTGTGGTGTATGCCCCATGCGGTTGTTGTGATATCGGCAAGGAGGCTGGCCACTAAGCAGGGCAGTATAGCAGTGTACCTTACACGTCCCATTGTTAACACCTCTACGGCGAATACGGCTCCCGCAGCAGGCGTACCAAACACGGCGCCAAAGCCCGCCGCAATACCCGTCATCAGCAACACAGACATTTCCTTATCCGATAATTTGAACCATCTGCCGATTGCCCCTGCCATGCTACCGCCCATCTGCACGGCAGTCCCCTCTCGTCCTGCGGAGCCACCGAATAAATGTGTAACGATAGTAGTAAATAATACCAATGGCGTCATCCGGGCTGGCACGCCACCTCCGGGTTGATGTATCTCGTCTATAATAAGGTTGTTACCGGCTTCTGCGTTTTTGCCCCATAGTTTGTAGAGAAAATATATGGCTATACCCGCAGCAGGCAGTAGATAAAGCAGCCATTCGTGTGCCATTCTATACCTGGTCGCCACATCAAGCAGCCAGAGAAAAAGAGCCACCAATGAGCCTACAATGCCCGATAACAGCGCCAATAACAAGAGCCACTTCGCTAAAGTGCGTAGCATAACAGACAGATCAGAAATAGAGGAATTACCGCGCATTGGCCTACAATTTAAATTTCAGTAAAATTTATTGTAGGCGCCATCAGCTTTTCAGCGGTTAAATAGGTGGGACACCATCACCTTCAGGCACAAAGATAATTAATTTTATCTGTCTGCATAGGCCCTTATTGGCTTTATCTATAGAAGTAATCATCGGTTTTTTGAATAATACGCAGTGGTTTGCTAATTTAGCATCCTGTAAAACGTCTTTTTTCGATGATAGATATAAAAGTGCCTACCGTAGGTGAATCAATAAGCGAAGTAACATTGGTGAAGTGGCTGAAGAAGGATGGCGATTATGTGAACCGCGATGAAGTGCTTTGCGAGCTCGAATCTGAGAAAGCAACCTTTGAGCTGAATGCTGAACAGGCAGGCATATTAAAGATAGTAGCGCAAGAAAACGCCACACTGGCCATAGGCGACCTCGCCTGCCAGATAGACGAAACAGCACCGAAGCCCGCAGGCACACCTGCCCCCGCGGCCGAGGCTCCTAAAAAAGAAGATAAACCCGCTGCTGCACCTTCACAAGCAGCAGATAAGCCAGCCGCGGCAGCGCCACAAAGCGACAAGAAGGCAACACCCGTAGCACAGGCCATCATGAGCGATAAGCAGGTGAAATCGGATGATGTGAAAGGCAGCGGCACACAAGGCAGGATATTGAAGCAGGACGTGCTGGAAGCCATAGCGCATCCCGGCAAGAAGAGCGGAGACAAGGCCTTTAGCCGCGATGACCGTGTGGAGAAAATGAGCAACCTGCGCAAGACAGTTGCACGCAGGCTGGTAGAAGCAAAGAACAGCACGGCTATGCTCACCACATTTAACGAGGTGGACATGACGCGCATCATGGAGATACGCAAACAATACAAGGATAGCTTTAAAGAGATGCACGGCGTTAACCTCGGGTTTATGTCGTTCTTTGGTAAGGCTTGCTGCATAGCGCTGCAGGAGTGGCCTGCGGTTAATGCGTACATAGATGGCGAATCGCTGGTGTACCATGATTACTGCGATATTTCTATAGCGGTATCGGCACCTAAGGGACTTGTAGTGCCTGTTATACGGAATGCGGAAAGCATGAGCATGGCCGAGATAGAAATGAAGGTTGCAGAGCTTGCCAAAAAAGCACGCGATAATAAATTAAGCCCCGATGAGATGTCGGGTGGTACATTTACTATTACCAATGGTGGTGTGTTCGGCTCGCTGATGTCTACACCTATCATCAATATACCACAGTCTGCAATACTGGGTATGCACAAGATACAAGACAGGCCAATGGCTATAAACGGCAAGGTAGAGATACGCCCTATGATGTATGTGGCGCTGAGCTACGACCACCGTATCATCGACGGCCGCGAATCGGTTGGTTTCTTAGTACGTGTAAAGGAATTATTGGAGCATCCTGAATTACTGTTGTTCGGTCAGGACCCTGTAAAGACATTGCTGGAAGGATAATTACAATACTATATCTTATAAAAAGGTTCCGTACGTTACGGAACCTTTTCTTTTTAAGAATAAAGACGAAACAATAGTCGTTCCGTCCTTACGTTATCGTTCTTTAGTCCCTGTCTTTCTTAGGTGTAAATTTATTTTTGCCTCGTTTTGTACGGACAGCGCCAAGCAAGCCCCGGCGTGCCCCAACGATGATGAACGCTACTACCACAAGCACAGCTATAATTGACCACATTCCCATAATATTAATTTATTTTTCTTATTACTTGATAATAATCGGGCCAATAATACCGGAATGGGGGATTATTATATGCCCGCCCCCTTTCACCGTTGCACAAATTCAATTATCTTCGCCCAAATTTTTTTGCTACATGAACTTGCATGAATACCAGGCCAAAGAGCTGTTGAAACGATATAACGTTACCACGCAGGAAGGTATTGCGGTGGAAAAGGCAGATGATGCCGTAAACGCATACAGGCAGATAGCCACAGAAACAGGATCAAAATTTGCGGTTATAAAGGCGCAGATACACGCAGGCGGCCGCGGTAAAGGCCGTATGATAGAAGTGCCCGATCAAAGCGGCGTTTCTGTTGTAAAGAGCGCGGAAGATGTAGAACGCGTAGCAAAGAACATACTGGGCAATACACTCGTTACAATACAGACAGGCCCCGCAGGTAAGAAAGTAAGCAAGATACTTATAGCGCAGGACATGTATTATGATGGCCCTAGCGACCGTAAGGAATTTTACTTATCAATACTGCTGGATCGTGCAAAGAAGCAGAACGTAATAATGTATAGCACCGAAGGTGGTATGGACATTGAAGAAGTAGCACACAGCACGCCTGATAAGATATACCGCGAGTGGGTACACCCTGCCCTGCCGTTACAGGCATTCCAGGCACGTAAAATAGCGTTCAACTTCGGCCTTACAGGTGTTGCCTTTAAGAACATGGTGAAGTTTGTAACGAACCTCTATGATGCGTATGTGGGCCTCGACTGCTCTATGCTCGAGATCAATCCGTTATTCAAATCTGCCGACGATAAGATAATAGCTGTTGACTGCAAGATGAACCTTGATGATAACGCACTGATGCGCCATCACGACATCGCAGACATGCGCGATAAGAGTGAAGAAGATCCTACCGAAGTAGAAGCAGGCGAATTTAACCTCAACTATGTGAAGCTCGATGGTAACGTTGGCTGCATGGTGAATGGTGCCGGCCTTGCAATGGCTACTATGGATATGATAAAGCTGGCAGGTGGTGAGCCCGCTAACTTCCTCGACGTAGGCGGTACCGCAAACGCGCAGACGGTAGAAGCAGGTTTCCGCATCATCATGAAAGACCCGCATGTAAAGGCGATACTCATCAACATCTTTGGTGGTATCGTACGTTGCGATCGTGTAGCGGCTGGTGTTATCGAGGCATACAACAAGATGGGCAATATAAACATACCTATCATTGTGCGCCTGCAGGGTACCAATGCCGAAGCTGCAAAAGAACTTATCGTAAACTCAGGACTGAAAGTACAGTCTGCCATCCTCCTCAGCGAAGCTGCTGAGCTGGTACAGAAAGCAATAAACGCAAATTAGTATTCACAACTTTTATAGAAAAGGCCATCGCGGACAGCGGTGGCCTTTTTTGCAAGGGTATGGTTCGCCTCTTGTTCTTACCACAAAATGATTTGAGCAATAGCGGGAGACGCAGATCCACCCGACCTATTCGCTCTTCTTTTCCATCTTCTTAATTTTAAATGTTAATGTTTATTGATTTATCTATCGCTGATAATAAATTTACCGGTTTGACTGTAAGAAGGCGTAATAACATGATACAGAAAGATACCAGATGTGAACATGGACAAGTCAAATACTGTGTGAGTTGAATTCTGCGATTGCTGTATTGCTAAAATACGGCCTGATATATCGGATAAAGTAATAGTGATATTGTCTTGTTGAGGATATTCAAAATTGATGTTATTACTTGCGGGATTGGGGTAAACGGATATCCTACTATTTAACTTAGTTTGACCCACAGAAAGTACAGGTACAAAACCTCCGCAAGACACACCATTATCACTTACATAAAAACATTGGTTAGATGAACTATTGGAAGGGCCCGCAGTTGTTGCGGCCGTATAATTATTGATGGATTCGGAATATTGTCCAACACCAATCCCATAGGCATCCGTTATGTTACCCTCAAACCCCATCCCATAAGAAGTTGTTTCAAAAATAATAGTACCTGATGGATAAGCAATATTGTTTACATCAACAATACATACCGTATCAGGACATATATTTACCGAGTCATAATTTACCTTGGGAAAAAAGTGATAAAAATATCTGTTGTTCCATTCTTCGGGCATTAACACAGTATCTATCAGATAAGTTTTATCATAAGTTACAGAAGTTACCCCGGACTCATATGAATGCGTAATAACAGGACAGCACACTTCTGTTGTCCCTGAAGTAGCAGTTGCCATCGTATAAGTGACAGATGTTGCAGAGGTAGATTTAGTTATTATTGTATCAACTGTAGTTGAACTACCAAGATACGCTCCAGAGTATTCGCTGAAATAGTTGTGATATTCTAAAATTTCACCAACAGAAAAATTATTTACTTCTATCAAAGTAGGATTGTGAAACGGAACAAGATGGAAGATTGAATTTTGAACAGTAGCATTATTGTATGAGGGCGGCATGTCGCAATTACAAACAATTGCACCTTCAACAAGATCCAGGTAGTAATCAGAAAGTGGTTTGCGATATCGCGTATTTCCAGGCTCATGATAAGGGAAAGTGTAGAGATCAAATATCTGTACAAATCCATTATTCTTACTGAGGATAATTTGAAAACCATTTACGGGGTCGGATGAGTAAACGGCACCTGCGCTGTCTGACTCTATGGTGATAACCTTTACAGAATCCGTAATACCTAAGATGGTCATTGTATCTGTAGCTGTTACAGTCGCTTTATAAGAAAAGCTTGTTGTGTCAGCAAAGAATGTCCATGAATCACCTGGCTGTGCCTTGCTTTTTAATATTATCGAATCATTGTTCCACATATTGTCGAAGTAGAACGCTCCATTTGAATCTTCGATCACGGCTTTACCTAACCAACTAGATGCCGTTGAATCAGGAACACCCCAGACATTATATACATTCCTTGGAGTATGGTAGGGGAAATAAATAGTATTGCTGCCGTTCGTAACTACAGAATCTATCCTCATGCCACGCAGATAACCATTACCATTAATATAAAATGGTTTTTTACCTATTTGCAGGCATTGATAATTTTGGGAGAAGCAGTTTTGGGAGGTTATGATAAATAAAATAAGGAGTACATTTTTCATAAGGGTTTAAATTATACGTAAATATACTGTAAATTTCTATGTTCCGTTTTTCCGGCTGCATCTGGGTACTGTGTAAAAAATTAGCCCGTTCGATGTGATACTAATGCGAACCCTCGTCGTATGTCAACACTTGCGTTATTGTATCAAATTCGATATTGTAGTCCATATTTATGCTGGTACTACTAAAATTATAGCCTTTACGTACTTTATACCATAATCCTTTTACTGAATCAGCGGTTATATAATCGGCTTCACTTAACTCTTCGTAAATAAAAACACGATTGGTGTAAAATTTTGACCTTTTAATATTTTTGATCAGCTCATTTGCTGCGGTTGGTGCTAATTTGATCTTATACTCAATACTGTAATCCAGCAGCATATTATGGTATTCGTCACTAAGCACTTGGTAAGAGCCGGGCAATCTAACATCAGCGATCTTTTCCAATCTATCTTTGCTCGGTGTTCTGTAGTCTTTAAAGCAAAATAATATAACGCCTGTAATACATAACAGCGCAAAATATGACCATAATATCTGTCTGCTCGTGCTACGGGAAAGCCTGCCTGATCTTCGCAACCAAATTTTAAATGGCAGGTAAATAAGTAAAGGTAGACTGGCTAATAGTATGTAGCATATAATAACAATAATCAAAAAGAAGCCATCCATTAACTTTGTAGTGTCTTTTAATAGAGTAAATAAAGTTCCGCAGTAGTGTAAAGTTAGCTAAGGTGAACATACTAAGATATTCCATTTACACGACTAAGACGTCAGACAACACCTACATTCGGAAGTGCCTACTCCCACTGATGCGAGTCTTCCGATAGGTTAACTCATGTCTACTAGTAGAACCAGACTCTGATCGGAATGTCAACTGCAATGTGCCAATAGTTAACTTGTAATGCATTTAGTACACATCTTTTCGAGGAGCGTTGAGCCTTGTGCGTAGCCGCGACGAAGCAATCTAACGAAACACAATTTAGTAGCACATCTCCCAATCCCTAAATCCCCCCAGATCAAGGTTCAGACGACATCACAATTATACGACATCTGGTATATCAGCTTAATCTGTGGTCCATAACCCGCTCACCCTCAAAACCATAATCCCGCATATCCACAAAACTCATCTCAAAACCTTCCCAAACCCTTTTCCACAGCACATTCCAGCCACATCAAAATTTGTGCATATCTTCTTTTGTACAGAATCATTATCTGTTTCACCTTTGTGGTGCGGTGACCTGAAATTCACCCTATCAAAAATGGAAAAGCAACTATTACAACAACACGCCCGCGACCTCTTCCTGCATACAAAGCTCACACGCCTGCAGATTGCAGAAACGCTGAACATCGACCGCAAAACACTCTACAACTGGATAAAAGAAGGCAACTGGCTCCAACAACGCTATCTCGACTTGCAAGGCCCAAACAAACTGGCTGTTCAATACTATCGTCAGTTGGATGCTATCAACACAGCCATTGCATCCCGTCCCGACCGCCCCTACCCTACAAAAGAAGAAACAGACATCATCCGTAAGCTCAACGCCACAATACAGGGCTACAAAAAGCAGCAGTACGTCAGCGATACACAGCAGGTATTTAAAGCGGTCATTCAGCGTATCAAGGATGAGGATGCCGATACCCGCCTTGCTGCCAAGGTATCAAATTATTTCGATAAGCACATCCGTGCTATCACTGTTCATGCAGAGCTTGGAGATGACATTAATTTCCAAAAAGAAGACCTCGCATTCGAAACGGAATACAAAAAGATATGCGCCGCCGAAGAAAAACCAAATGGGGAAAATGGGGAAATTCAAATAGTAGCTCCGGAAGCCACCAAACCCGCCACAGACAAGGTTTTAGAGCTGGGTAACACAACCATTTCAGTTCCCCAAAAACAAAAAAACACTACGGAAGAAAACGAAGAAAAGAATAAAACTATCTGCTCACCAAAAGGCGTAGTTGAGCGGTATAATGAATTTATGAATGGTCAGGAATACCGACACTGGCTATTAGAAAAGCCCTTCCGCCCCACAGGTTAAAGAGTAGCTATAGCGGCACACTACTTCAGTTTAAAAATCAAATTCGGTAACGCTGGCATCCTGTAAAATGTGCTCTATGAAGGCATGGTGCTTTTGCTCGCTGCCCTTCACAGCCCAGTAGCCCTTTATAATATTGCCCGCTTTATTCTGCGATCTGCTTTTTATGACCAAGCCGAATTTCTCTATCAGGTCTTCGTATTTATGTTGCTCGTGTTCTTCGTATGGGTAGGTTATTTTGTATTCGCGCACCTGGTTTATTTTATCTATAACCCTGTCGAAAAATGAAAAGATGAACAGTATCATGATCACTAATGCGCAGCCAAACATCGCCACGAGGTAATACCCCGCACCAATACATACGCCCAGCGCGGCTGTTACCCATATCGATGCGGCAGTAGTAATGCCTGACGCGCGATTTTCACCACGGAATATAACGCCTGCACCCAGGAAGCCTATACCCACTACCACGTTTGATGCGATACGATCGGGGGAAGTGTGCACACCTATCAGTTGAGAGAGTATGCCATATAGTGTGGCGCCTACGCATATCAGCATAAGGGTACGGAAGCCCGCCGACTTACTTCTCATCTCGCGCTCTATACCTATGATGCCACCCACTACTACTGCAAGCACCAACTTCAGGCACACCTCATAATTTATCTCCATACACTACAAAATAGTCAATCTCTTAGAATAGTAATAACCTCAATGAAAATAAACATCACCATACTCCGGCTTCTTTTCAAATACCGCCTTGGCAAATGTGCAGGTAGCAGATATTTTCAGGTGCCGCTCCCTCGCCCACTCTACGGCCGCGGCAACCAGTTTGCCGCCTATTCCATGCCCTTTCAGTTTATCACTCACTTCTGTATGTTCTATGTTTATGTGCGATGGGTACCATTCGTACACCATCTCGGCAAGCTCTTCATCATTTTCTTTTATAAAAAAACGGCCGCGTTTGCCATCATCTTCGTGCTGTATCTGCATAGTTATATTTTGAGATTGTAAAAATAGAAAAACGTTGGCCATTACAGATCGTTTAGCTTCACAAGGTCGGGAGCGTTGATATAGTTGCTGGTGTATCGGTATCTTATATTGGCGTTCAAGACAAGTTTAAAGCCCCGCTGATTGGTAGGTGTGACGGGAAAGAAGAACGCACGCAGTTCTATCGTCTCAAATACAAGGTTCTCATTCCTTGCCCTTATACCCCCGCCAAGGCTTGTGTACAGGCTCGATTTGCTGTATGCCCTGTCCTGCGGGGTTATCAGCGACATATCGAAGTACGGGAATGGCGCGAACTGGAAGCCCAGTATTTTATACTTGAGGTAGCACACGGTTTCTAATTGTATGCTCAGGCGCTTCGCGCCTTCCGCGCTGTCTGATAAAAAGCCCCTGATGCCAAAGCCATTATCAATGCGTAGCGGCGCGTAGGTGACCCTGTTATACAAGTGCGTATAGCTCACCATTATGTACTGTCTTATCTTGGTACTATTTACAAAAATGATGCGGCTATATGCTGTAGCACCTATCAGGAAGCTACCATCCTGCACCTTGTCTTTATATAAGAAGCCGCCTGAACGCAGGAAGAACTGTATAAAATCTCCCCTGTTGGTAGCGATATACCTGAATGCGTTTATACCTGCATAGGGGCGTTGCAGGTTAAGCTGTTTGTGCCAGCCGGCGGTCACAGATACGTTGTATCCGTAAGGAAGATCCTCGGTGGTACCAAAGCCATAGATGTATTGTGTCTTGTAATAGTCTTGCCTGAAGAAGGTCAATTGTCCCAGCACTGCTTGCTGGTCGTTGTAGATCGGGTCGTAATGATCGCCTACCTGTGTGGGTACGTCTGTGAACTTCCGGTTGAAATAACGGATAGAAAAGAAGCGCCGGTCGCGGACATTATTATTCGTTGCTGTGAGTTTATGAATGGCTATGTTGTAACCGGCCCATACATCGAATAGGTTGTATTTGTAGGTGAAGAACGTACTATCAGGGGCATTGTAGCTATTATAGCCGGCATTGTGTGATATGTTAAGTGCACCAGCGAAGTGGGAGTATGGCGATACCAATGGCCGGCTAAGGCTCACATACTCGCTAAACTCCTCCTCGCGCGTGAACGCGCTGCCATTGAGCGTACTATACCCTACCGATGCGTCTATGAATGAATGGAAGACGTTGTCTTTTTTGTACGCGCCACCATAAGCAAAGTTAGGGTTACGCGTATAGTCATACAGACCGCTTGCATCTATACGTTGCCCCATCCCGCCCACATTCACATCACTTGCATCAATGCGTATATGGTTCAGCCCGTTAGATGCCCCACCTGCGGATATACTAAAGAAGTCCTTTGTGTATACTGTAATGTCTACAGAATCGGGATTATCAACCAGCGTATCTATAACGATACGGGCATCGTGTATATACTCCAGCGTACGCAGGTATCGCTCATTATCGGCTACTTTAAAGGCGTTAAGCGGTGTCTTCTCGTTGATGAAAAGGTTATCCCTCACCACAAAATCCTTTGTTTTAGGGTGCAGGTTATTGGCCACTTTATTGATGAAGCTATGCTGGCGTTCTGTTGTATCTTTTAGGTTTCTATCAAAGCCGAGACTGTTGATATAAATGTGCCGGATTATCTTGCCCTGGTAAGGAAGAAAGGGGTCTTCACTCTTTCCTTTCAGGTATATCTCCGCTTCCGAGGTATCATTGGGGCTTTTCTTTACCGAGTTGACCGCCTGCTGAAAGATGTTATTGATGAACTTGTAACGGGAAACACGCATACTATCAAACCGCATACTATCCAGGCGTGCCACACGCTCTTTTACACCATCAACATGATCTTTATCCTGTGCAGATGCGCTACTGCAATACAGCAGCGCACACAATACAAAACAAATGATATGACAGTTCTTTATGCTCAATGATATACAGGCTTAAGGGATAATGACCTTAATACAGTGAATGATCTTCAACAGTATTATTGATGTACAGAAAAAATCGTGCTAAAAATGCACATTAGTGAAAAATACTGTGGTCAGACAAGCCTGTGCTTGATCTTTTCGCTCTTCATAAAGGCATAGTAGTACTTATTATTCCTGTCTGCCAGCTCAAAGCTGAGGTCTGCAATATCCTTTTGCCACTTCTTTTTGCCCGCGAAGTCTATCAGTTCATCGACAGATGACGCTCCCATGTGGCCACAGCTTCGTATCTGCGCATACGCCATAAGCGTGGCCATATCCGCCGCTACTTCCCTGAAGGACGAGAGATCATCTTTAAAATCAGCAACGGCCATCTTATCCGCTAGTGGCTGCAGTTCTTTTACTACATACCACTTGTCATCAATTTTCACGGATGATGAGAACGCGGGCGAGTTGAACTGCATGGTATATCCTACAAGGTTCACCCTTTCTGCTTCTGTTTTAAAATATGGCTGCTTTGCCTTTATAAGCCCTTTGTAGCACGATGGGCGTGCTTCCTTTATATCTATAAGGTAGTGCTTGTTCCTGTTCTTGTTATAGCACAATACGCAGTAGCGCTGCAGGCCCAGGCTGCCCGTACCGGCCAGGCGGAATGCAGCATCCTCTAACTGCATATCGGCAAAGTGCTCATTGTGCTTAAATAACTCTCTCAGGCCCTGAAATACATGGGTGCGCTTTTCGCGCGACAATGGCATGAAGTGTACACCATCGGGCAATAATGCCAGGCCGTTCTTTTTCTTTTCAGTATGTTTTAAAATAAAGCTTTGCCTGTTACGCATACTCACCCGCTCAAAATATGCTTTTAACACCCCATAGGCTACTTCACTTTCCATCATCAATGCCTTGCCCGCAAGTATTGTTTTGATGTAGATATCCATTATTTCTTTCAGTGCCTTTGCTATCTCTTTATCATCAGCGCCCATCTGGCGGGTAGCAATTACAATACTGGTAAGGAAACGCGCCACTTCAGGCTCAGGACTGGCGAGTATGGCTTCATCAAAATCATTAAGGTCAAAATACACAAGTCTGTTCTCACCTTTGTACGAGCCGAAGTTTTCCACGTGCAGGTCGCCACACATCCATGTTTTTATTTTAGGCTTGTAATCGTATAGCTTCATAAAATCTGCAGCGAAGAGATGACAAGTGCCCCTGAAAAAACGGAACGGGCTTTCGGCCAGCGCCTTCCATTTTATATCATGCAATTGCGGGGGAATATTGCCATTGTATTCGGCGATACGTTTTATTACAGAAGGCATAGTGATGCGCGTATAGTTCGTTTAAGGTTGTTCAGTTTTCGTCCACTTCGTAGTGCGACCTATAAGGGATATGCCCACATAGCCGCGCACATCGAGCACTGTAGGTGAGTATTTTATTTTACAACTGTATGTCTTACCGTTTTTAGGGTCGTAAATAGTGCCACCTGAATAGCTGTTGTCGCCATCCGCAGAAAAATCCTGCAGTATCAGCAACCCGATCAGCGGGTCGTTTTGTCTTGCCTTGTCGGGATTCTTATCATCGACTTTTGGCTTACCATCTTTTAAAGGTATTGCCAGCCAAGCTATTTTACCGTAGAAGTGGCCATCTTTAGCTTTGTAGATATGTATCTTGGCTGACTTTTCTTCGTTATACCAGTAGCCTTCCAGTTTATCAGTCTGTGCTAATGCATAACTTTTTAAACCAACGAATAAAACAGTGAAAAGCAGTATGCGCAATGAGAACATCCTTGTCATAATGTTTCAATTTTCTATCTAAATGTAGAAAAAATGAATGAAAATGCAGCATTGCTTAGTTGGCATCGGTAATATTGCCCGCCCCGGACACATCCTGCGTAACCTTTGGATGGCCTTTGTAATGGATATTACCCGCGCCACTTATACTCACAGTAAGTTTCTCTTGCGCGGTCACCTCACATTTACCAGAGCCTGAAATGTCGGTTTCTGTCTCTATGGTTTGCAAAGGATAAGCGAGTATTTTACCTGAACCACTGATATCGTAAGAGGCAGAATGTACAGAGCCACCATTGATCTCCAGGTGGCCGGCACCGGAAATGTCAGAAGTAAAGGTCTCTACATTAATGCTGTCTGCAATAGCACTACCCGCTCCTGAAATATCTAATGAAAAGTCTTTGCCTGTTAAGTTACCATGCAAATCGGCGTCGGCAGCGCCATCTAATGATAAAGAAGCAAGTGTGGGAAGCGTGATGTCAAGTATCGTTTCGTCTTTTGTATCATCATCTATATCTATGCCTGAAGGGAGATAGACAGACAAAGTACCATTTTCGACCTTCATCTTTATTACAGATAATATGTTGCCATACCCGCTCAACTTTACCGAAGGCGTTGCACCGGCCTGCATGGTAATGTTTGCTTTTAGCGGTGCTGATAGTTCTACTTCAGTGAACGTGCCTACATTGCGTAGTTCGGATGACTTTGCCCCGGTGCCTTTTATAACGCGCTCTTTACACGACGAAAGCGATATAACTACTGCGGACAGGCACACAAACGTAAGCAGGTTTTTTTTCATTGGAAGGCAGTTATGATCTTTAAAATTTAGCTGTTCTTATTGTATCTCCACCACACCATTCCTAGGCCACCCATTATTACCAGCGGTATAAACGCCAGGTAGATAATGCCACTGTTCAACCCATTAGCACTTTTATCGCCCATGCCCGCCGCTGTTTTTGTACATACAGAACATCCCTGGCCCCATATAGCCGGAGCCATAAGCAATGTCATTCCTAATATCAGCAGCGCCTTTTTCATACATTAAAATTACTTAAAAATAAATTAACCCCTTTATCCGCCAATATGCGGCACGTAGTATGGCGATATAAGCAGGTAAACCAATACGCCTGTAATACTTACATACAGCCACAGCGGCCATGTATATTTTGCCAGTTTTTTATGTTTCCCAAACTCGCCGATAAGTGACCTGTATGCGGTAAACAGAATGAATGGCAGGATGATAGCAGCCAGCGGTATATGTGTGGCAAGGATAAAAAAGTACACATAGCGCATGGTGCCCTCGCCACCATATTTCGTTTCGCCAGCCATAAGATGGTGGCCTACATAAGACAAAAGAAATAGCGACGACAATGCTATGGCGAATAGCATTATTTTTTTGTGCAGGATAAAGTTTTTGTTTTTCACTGCAATAAGCCCCCATATAAGCAATATAGATACAGTACCATTTATAATAGCATTAGCCAGCGCCAGGTAGTGTATATTAAAGCCCAGGTCTACTACCAACTTGTACTTAGATATGAACGCCACCAGGGCAAATACTACAAACGATACAGTGAGTATGAGCGCGCGGGCTTTCTTATCATTCTTCTTTAATACAGGAGCTAAAGACATTTTTGGTATTGAGTTTGGTCGTTGTTTATTTCTTTTTCTTACGCTCATTTTCAAATGCGAGCAACACTATATCATCTGCGCAACGCTTTATTTCGGCAGTATCAAGACCATCGTAATAGCCGCGAATATTTCTGTGTTTATCTATCAGCACTATTTTCTCGGTATGTATAAAATCGTCTGCGCCGCCATCGCCCGGTGATGCCGCTACGAACAGTTCATTGCGGGCATAATTATAAATATCCTTCTTATCACCGGTAAGAAACCACCAGCGGTCATGATCGGCGCCATGCTTATCGGCATAGCTGCGCAATACAGGGAAAGAATCATGTTCGGGATTTACTGTAATTGAAATGAATTGAACGGCAGTATCGAGGCTACTCTCTTTTTTAGGATCGCGTTTAAAGGCGCGCTGCAGCATTGCCATATTACCGGTGAGGCGCGGGCATATCGTGGGACAGTTAACAAAAAAGAAATCGACAACAAGTATCTTATCTTTCAGCGTATTATTAAGCGATACTTTATGTCCCAGCTGATTGGTAAGCGCTACATCGCCTACTGTATGAAATGTAGTATCATACTCCATCTTGCCGTTAACCTTGCTGCTGTCTATCTTATCTGCTATATACCTATCGGGCAGGTGCAACTTATTCTTAGTTGTCTTTGCCATTACTGTATATACTATCCAAAAGGAAAACGGCAGCAAACATGCTACCGCTAAACCTCCTATAAACCTCTTATTAGATCTTTTATTGCTCATTATTATTGTTCCGTTACACTGACCTTACTCTGCTACTATCTTGCCGGCGACATGTGATTCATGTGAAGCCAGAAACTACCATCAGCAAGGAAGGCAATGATGAACCATATAAAGAGCACCAATGGTATCATGACCGTGATCAGGAACCCGCGGAACTCATCGCCAAGGTGCATGAATATGGCAACTATATAACCAGCCTTTAAAAGCGTAAGTGCAAGGAAGAAGAAAGCAACAAGGCCCTTTGGCATCTCGTGGCTGAAGAACATACCCAGTATTACCTCTGCTATAGTGATAGCAAGCAGTATCCAGAATACCTTCCATATTTTCTTTACCTGTGACTTACTTTCAGGCGACGAAACATCTGTATGATGCTGTAATACGCCCGAGTACAGCTTAGACTGGTCGCCTTCGTATAAGTGTTGAATGCTATTTTCGTTATGGTGTGTTGACATTGTATAAAATATTGTGTGGTTAGTTTTTAAAAATCTTACTGACCCGTTTCAGGGTTTTATAATTATAACAGGTAGAAGCAAGTGAATACGAATACCCATACAAGATCTACAAAGTGCCAGTACAAGCCTACCTTTTCTACCATTTCATAATGGCCACGACGTTGGTAAGTACCATTCACCGTGTTTACTAATACAAGTATGTTGAAGATAACACCGCTGGTAACGTGCGCACCATGGAAACCTGTGATGGTAAAGAAGTAGTTGAAGAAATCGTGTGTAGACTGCATAGCTACAAGTGGCTGCGCATCAAGAATAGCCGCTGCACTGCGCTTATCGCCTGCATGCAGGTCAAAGAAATGTTTGAATGACTCTACAGGTGTAGCAGTAAGGTCTGTAAAAGAACCCCACCATGCACCTTCGCTGTGCAAGTGCGTCCACTCCCAGGCCTGACAGCTAAGGAAGCAGATACCACCAACGATGGTCCAGAGCAGCCATTTTGTAACATTCTTTTTATCGCCATAGTGACCTGCGTGTACCGCAAGCACCATAGTTACAGAACTCATAATGAGGATGAACGTCATAAGACTTACAAACAACAACGGTAAGGAGTGACCCTCCATAAAAGGGAAGGTCTTAAATACCTGGTTGGCATCGGGCCATACGGCGCTAAAGAAACGGGTAGTTCCGTAAGATATCAGGAATGCGCCAAATGTAAGGGCATCCGATAAAAGGAAGAACCACATCATCATTTTACCATAGCTCACATTGTAGGGTGAGCGTCCTCCGCCCCATAGTTTTGGTTCCGGTGCTGTTGTAGCTGTTGCTGCTTGTGACATAGACTAATTTAAAAGGTTGTTATTGGGTTGCTGTGAATTTGGGTGCGAATTTCGAAACAATTTTATTGATTTGCCAGAAAGAATACAAATAAATATATCCACAATATATCTACGAAGTGCCAGTAACTTGCAACAACTTCCAGACCTGTAGCATTGTAGACCTTTACTCTCGTCCTAAAGGCGCGGAAAAATACAATTAATAATGCAATTATTCCACCCAGTATGTGTAATAAATGTAAACCTGCGATGATAAACAGGAAAGAACCACTCGGGTTGCCATCTACACGCACGGTCGCTAATGTATTAAGTACCTGGTCATCAATCCTTACTACCTGCATCTGGTGGTATAACTGATAAAAGCCTACAAACTGCAGTACACCGAATAGTATACCTAATATAAGCGTTATGGTGATGAGCACGCGAAACTTAGGCATTTCACGATTTTTGAACGCTTTTATACCCATGAATATGGTAATGCTGCTCAATAAAATAACCGCCGTTGATATCCAAAATATTATTGGTAAATTAAAGTGGCGCCAGTTTGGCTCGCCCTTTCTTACTATATATGCGCTTGTAAGCCCTGCAAACATCATAGCAATACTGCCCATACCCATCCACAAGGCAAACTTGTGTGGGTGTATCTTCCTCTGCTGCGCCGTCTGTTGCACTACTCTTTCCATTTGATACTTACTTTAATACTGCTATTCACTTATAATTTATCTATCATCAGCGCCAGTAATACTACCGGCAGGTAAATGAAAGATGAGAACATTACTCTTTTAGCCGACTGATGATCGTTTTTGATATAAAATGCCACAGAGGCCACAAAATACAATACGCCGCAAGCCATACATACCCACATACCTACATTGCCCGTAAGCCCTAAGAAACGAGGTACTACTGCCATAGGTATAAGTATTAGGCTATAGAACATGCACTGTAACCCGGTAAACCTTGTCTCTTTTTCGCGGGTAGGCAGCATGCGTATGCCTGCTTTGTTGTAATCATCATACGCCACCCAAGCTATAGCCCAGAAATGCGGAAACTGCCAGAAGAACTGTATAAGGAATAAAGCCCAGCCACCTACACCCAGGCTACCGGTTGCTGCTACCCACCCTATTAGCGGAGGTAACGCGCCCGGTATGGCCCCTATCAATACAGCCACGGGGTGTATCTTTTTCATAGGGGTATAGGCAAACGCGTATAATAATAAAGATAAAAAGCTAAGCGCGCCTGCTTGCGGGTTAAAGTAGAATCCTATAAGCAAAGCGCCGGAGATGCCGGTAAGCCCCGCAAATACCCATGCCTCGCCCGGGCTCATACGCCCATCGGGCATAGGGCGAAGCCGTGTGCGCTCCATGAGCTTATCGCTTTCTCTTTCCAGTATCTGATTGATGGTATTGGCGCCGCCGGTAACCAGCATGCCGCCTGCAAAAAGAATGATGACCTTCATCCACAAGGTACTGTCGCCCCAGGCAAAGTGAACATTTGGTGCCAGTAAATAACCTATAACACTTGAAAAGACAACCATGCCACTAAGATTGGGCTTCAGCAACTGATTATAATCTTTTGCTCTTTCCCGCACTACCATGTGCAATTTTGCTTTGACCGGCTCTTGGCGCAACATTCTCAACTAATGGAAATAAATGATAAAATGGTAGGCAAATGTATGATTATTTGTTGTTTTTTTTAGCGTAAAAAGACGTATATTATTACTTGCAGGTTAACACTATATCTTATTTTCAATAAAAAATTATTAAAATTGCACCGTAAAATAAGACGAGGATGGAAGAGATCAGTGGATCTATTAACCGTATCATAGAAAAATTAAATAAGGGTGTCAAGTTCGGATTGTTCGATACGAACAGCAAATGCTGCTTTCGCGATGGCGAACAATACAGCTATACGGATCTATGGGCTGCCGTAAAAGTAATGTTCAAGCTGGAACCCGGACATACTAAAACGTTACCGCAACTACTACCCGGTGTGTATGTAGGCTCTTTCAGCCATAAAGCGTCTAAGCACAAGTGGAAGTGACAAACATCAACAATAATGTAAGATTTATTGTATTTAGTGCTATGAAACTGACATTCATAGGATTGATATCCTTTACAATTCTTTGCTGCTGCTTTTTTTCTTGCAAGAAAAGCGATAACAGCGCTTCTAATACAGTCACAATACCGATAGCAATTGATACACCCGCCTTTGTGGGAAATTGGGAAAGAATTGCACTATGGACCGACCATAACAATGATGGCATCCTCGATTCATCAGAAACCTTTCAGTATCCACCGTTCGATATGCGCTGCTTTTATGTTAATGGAGTTATGAAAGACAGTGAAGCGCCGACAGAAGTGTATGTTAGTAGCTGGTATTTCAACGATAGCACCCGTACTTCATTTTATGAAGTGTATCCCGGAGATACGCCTTTGTATAAGATCTTTAATGTAACAGACACCTCGCTGGACTTGCTGGAAATAAGAAGCAGGGATCATAACATTTACAAGAAATACCATTAGCCACTACACTCTTTGCTTTATTAAGGGCTTCATTATCTACATTTTATGTATATTTGATGTACGTACTTGTATGCTATCTAAATTATGGACTATAGAATTAAGCATTTAAGAAATAAGCTGGTCGCAGCTTCTGCTATACTTTTTGCTGTAATTTTCTGTATGAACTATACAACGGGACCCGCCGTGGGCGGTGTAGCGCGTACAGGGGCGCCATTCGACGGCGGTACATGCGCCACCTGTCATGGAGGCGGTACGTTTGCACCAACAATTACACTTTCATTATTGAGCGGCACAACGACAGTAACCTCTTACACTCCCGGCGCCAGTTATACTGTACAAATAGCTATGACCACCTCATCGACAGCAACGCATAAGTATGGTTTTCAAATAACATGTGCTACATCAACAGGAACGGATATAAATAACTGGGGCGCCTTACCTACAAGTACACACAACACACTCTTAAGCAGCCATCACTATGTAGAACAATCAACCCAACTTTCAGGTGGTACCATCAGTATTCCATGGACTGCGCCTGCGGCCGGTACCGGCACGGTTAAATTTTATACATGCGGTAATGTTGTAAATAATAATGGCGCGGATAATGGCGACAACCCCATAGCTACAAACCTGTCTGTGACAGAAACAATACCTTGTGTAGCTCCAACATTGAGCAGTACCGTCACGAACATTTTATGCTTTGGCAGCACCAGCGGCGCTGTGGTACTTACAGCTACAGGTGGCACAACGCCTATCACATATCTGTGGAGCGGCCCGGCAGGCTATACTGCGACCACACAAAATATTTCGGGCCTGGCACCAGGTACATATACCATTGTTGCCACCGCAACGGGTGGATGTACCAGTACAACAACGGCCACCATTACGGCTCCTTCATCTGCAGTATCGGCAACGGCTACCGCAAGTGGCAGTGTTTGCCCCGGTGGTGATGCAACTCTTACGGGAAGCGGTTCCGGAGGCACAGGGTCTATCAGTTATGTATGGGCGGGGCCAGCAGGCTATTCATCAACACTTAGCTCACCAGCAATCAGCAGCATTACAGCAGCACAGGCCGGAACATATACTCTTACTGTCAGTGATGCAAACGGATGTGCTACAACAGCCACTGCAGATGTAATCGTATTCCCTGCCCCTACAGTATCGCTAGGCCCTGACACAGCCACATGCCCAGGCACCTCGATCATTCTTGATGCTGGCAATGCAGGCGATACTTTTTTATGGAGCAACGGTGATACTACACAAACAATAAGCATCAGCGATTCCGGCACTTATTCTGTGACCGTGACAAATAGTGATGGCTGTATAGATTCAGACGCAATATATATAGCACTACACTGCCCTGATACTACCGCAGATACAACGACCGCAGTGGTTGTTACGAACAAGGATAATACGATGAGGGTCTACCCCACTCCTGCAAATACATTCGTGACATTACAGTCGGCCGATGTGGCGCTTCTGCATATTACACTGTTTGATGTGCAGGGTAATAACGTATATGACAAAGCAGTGAACGCAAAAGAAATAAAAGTAAACACATCGTTACTGGCAACAGGCATCTATACTGCGCATATTAAAAACAGTAACGGAACTACTATCATAAAAAAGATAGAGGTAGTGCGGTAAACATAGGCATTTTCATAAAACGCGCTATAAATCAAAGGGTATTGGGTAATTTATTTTATCTTGTTACCACATTATGAGATCAAAACTTGTCATCTTGTTGTTTGCCGTTGTTTCTGTCTTCATTGTATTTAATAAGGATAGAGAACATGACAATCAATTCTCAAACGATAAATGTGGGTATTATTTGTATTTACCAGCCATATTTATTTATCACGACCTGAAAGGTTTTTCCTTTTGTGACAGCCTAAATAAAAAGTATAGTAATTCGCTAAACGAGCAGTATTCCCTGCATAACGTGAATGGGAATAAGCTGGATAAATATCCAGCTGGTGTTTCTTTATTTGAGTTGCCGCTTTTTTAATCGCTGATCTCTATTGTAATGTTACCCACAACTATGCGGCCGATGGTTTCAGTCTGCCATATCAGTTAGGCGGTATATTCAGCAATATATGCTGGGTAATAGCCGGCCTGTTTGTTTTAAGAAAATTTTTGAAGAAATATTTTAATGATAGTGTTGTAGCCATAACACTTGGGTGCATCGCTTTTGGTACAAATCTATATGCTTACACTGCCTTCGATATTGGCATGGGGCATCCTTACTCATTCTTTTTATTTAGCAGCACGCTATGTCTTACTGACAAATGGTACTCAAGCGCGCGTACAACTTCTATTTATTTGAATATCCTTATCGGCATTGTGCTCGGGCTTGTTTTTATTGTGCGGCCTATCAATATCATTATCGTTATTATACCGCTATTGTGGCATGTTGATAGTATGGCCTTATTGAAGGAAAGAGTTGCATTACTATTGAGCCAATACAAAAAAGTATTGACCATTGCACTTTCGTTTCTCTTAGTTGCATTTATTCAGTTTGCATACTGGAAGTATATTACAGGGCATTGGTTTTATTATTCCTACCAAGGAGAAGGGTTTGATTTTTTGCATCCACATATTTTCAAAGGCCTGTTTAGCTATAGAAAAGGATGGTTTGTTTATACGCCAATGGCTGTTCTCGGTTTTATTGGTTTTTATGCTTTGTGGAAAAAGAACAAAGCACTCATTCCTGCATTATCTGTGTTTTTTGTTTTGATGATATACTGTGTATTCAGCTGGCGCGAATGGTGGTATGGTGGTAGTTTTGGCTGCAGGCCGCTCGTAGAAGTGCTTGCAGTTATAGCATTGCCGCTTGCTGCTGTAATAGAGTGGATGTATAATTTATCAAGTAAAATAAAAAAAGCGATATGCTTTACCTTGGTTTCATTGATAATTACCCTCAATATCTTCCAGACTTACCAATATTCTATGGGACTTATACATTGGGATAGAATGACCTGCGAATATTATTGGAAAGTATTCGGGCGAATAGATTTTGACAGAGTAAAAAATGAACAATATCTACTAAAAGAAGATGTTGCAAATCATGTTGATTAGCGGGAGCAATACTAATTAGACATTTCAATTTTGCAGATACTATTTGGCTAAGCCACCAATATTTATTCACATAACCCTGACCTAAAAGTCAGAGCAATTATGCCCCCCCCCCCTTAACTTATGCGTCCAAAATGATATAATACCAATTAGACATTAAATATACACTAAACACGTATTTTGGCTAAAGCCGGAATACGGTATTAACTCTAACCCCCGCTCTGAAGAGCGGGGCAACTAAAATTCGGTGTAATATAAATGTCTACTTTGTATAAGTAGATACTCGGTACAGAGCACATCGCTTTTTTACTTGCTATCAGAAGATGATGAAGGCGGAGCGCCGAGGCTGGCATGCCTGCTGATGATATCAAATACCTTGAGGTTAATTTCTCTTTTCAACGTTGCCAGCTTTGCATCATCAGGCAGCGGATGCGGCAAATGATAAGAAACTACCAGTTGCAATGTTTCTTTATCAAATGATTCTATCGACACCTCGACGGGATCCTGGGCGGGTGATGTATTCAGTATCGTTTCTTTGAGCTCGGCTATCATTGCCTGCAGCGCTTCGTGTGTGAGGCCGTACTTTATATTAGCTGTTACCTTTACCCCTCTTGTATCGCGTGTGGTCATGTTCACCAGACTCTGACTTACAAGGCTCTGATTTGGTATTATGTACGCGGAGCCATCCGTGCTGCGCATACGTGTACTGCGGAAGCCTATGCGCTCTATAACGCCTTCCATATCGCCCAGCTTTATGGTATCGCCCACTTTAAAAGGTTTATCAGAAAGTATGGTAAAGGCGGCGAAAAAATTCTCCACAGTTTCCTTACCCGCTAATGCTATGGCCACACCGCCTATACCGAGACCGGTAATAAGCGCGGGAATATTGACATGGAATACACTGCCCAATATCCAGAATACACTTAGTGCCCATGTAACCAGCTTCGCCATTTCCTTTATCAGCGGCAATAGTTGCTGGCGACTCTGGTTATTTTCCTGCTGTGCCTTACCCATACGCAGGTAATACACAAAGTCCATGAGGCGGGTAATGACCTGCGTTAAGAAAATAATGAACAGGAACAGAAATACATGGTCGATAATATCATCGACACGGATATTCACCTTGTTTTTGTTGCCTATTGTATGATGGATAACAAAATTGTCGAGCAGATTATTGAGCTGATTGATGGCGACATAATACAGCACCGTTTGCAGCAGTCGCTCCATGGGCTTGAATACCATATTACGGATGGTATCCTTATGCTGCATATAGCTGTACTTAGCCGCGAGCAGGCTGCTAAGGCGTGTGAGCAATCCTGCTACCGGCTTCTTCAACAACATAGTAACTACAATGATGCTTATGCACCATATATAGTTACTTATCTTTTCGCCAAGGAACATCTTGTCGAAAAAAGTCCAGTCGATATTTAATAATAAATGACGCATACACTGCCTTTCTTCCTATTTATCTATATCGCGCCCGCAACTCACGACTTACAACTTAAGACTTACGACTCCATTTAAACCGATACATTAAATTCACGCAGCGCATCGTTGAGACTCGTCTTCAAATCAGTTGATGGTTTGCGCTTGCCTATTATCAATGCGCAGTTCACCTGGTAATCGCCCGCAGGGAAGCTCTTTGTGTAGCTGCCCGGTATAACTACGCTGCGTGCCGGTACATGACCTTTGTACTCCACAGGCTCAGTGCCACTCACATCTATAATTTTAGTACTCTGCGTCAGCACCACATTAGCGCCCAGCACAGCTTCTTTCTCTACGATTATTCCTTCAACAACTATACACCTTGACCCTATAAAGCAACCATCTTCTATTATTACCGGCGATGCCTGTAATGGCTCCAACACGCCACCTATACCCACACCACCGCTCAAGTGGACACCCTTGCCTATCTGTGCACAAGAACCTACAGTAGCCCATGTATCTACCATAGTTCCTTCATCTACATACGCACCTATATTCACGTACGATGGCATTAACACTACATTCTTACCAAGAAATGCGCCATAGCGAGCCACAGCATGTGGCACGGCACGCACGCCCAGCGATGCATAATCTTTCTTCAGCGACATCTTATCGTAGAACTCAAATGGCGCTACTTCCCACGTCTGCATAGGCTGTATGCCAAAGTATAATAGTATCGCCTTCTTTACCCATTCATTGACCATCCATCCATCAGCGGTTGGCATTGCTACACGCAGCCTGCCTTTGTCTACTTCTTCTATTACCGAGCGTACGGCTTCTTTATATTTATCGTCCTTTAATAGTTCCCTGTTATCGTAAGCCTGTTCTATATAATTTTCCCATTCGTTCATAATTATTGTGTTTAGCTAGCAATATTACAATCCATTTTTTTAATCACTACAGATATAAAAATCGCTATATTTACTGATAACATTGCATATAAAAAAACAAAACCTAATCATTATGATAGCAAAAATAAATTACTCAGAAATCAAAAACCTCAACCCAACAGATGCATTCGAATTGATCCAAGGTATTAAAAAAGGTCATGTGAAAGACGCCAAAATGAGTGATATAGTAAATACCAACTCTTTAGAGAAAAAAATACATGAATTTAGTTTTGTGGATTTGTCTTTCAGAGGAGTTTATATGTTTTTTGACTCAAATGGAAATGCCAAGTACATTGGTCAAACTAATGACAGCTTTTATCAACGATTACCAACACAACTTGATACATGGTTTTATAACGGTTTTGGATGGAACTCAATGTTGCGAATAATGGGGGGCATACGAACAGGCAAGCAACATTACCAATTAACGGAAGAAGATCACGAAGAGGATTTGAAAGAAGTTTTAACATGGAATTTATTATTAGTTGTAGTCGATAGAACCGAGCCAGTGGATGCATATAAATTAATGTGGATAGAGAAAGTTTTATTGAAGACTTATCGGAAAATTCAAAATAATACTTTGATAAATGGTCGTATTGGTTGGTTAAATGAGAATCAGTGGAAAATGTCCGTTCACGAAATAATAAATTCTTAAAAGTTAGCCGAATTTGGCGATCAATTCAATGTCAAAATCTTCCATGCTGTGCAGCTTTGCATCAGCTAGTGCAAAGCGGGGATCGTTGTAATGGAACTCATCCGGTATCACTACTACCTTCATGCGGGCTGCCTTACCTGCTATCATGCCGTTCACAGAATCTTCGAGTACCAGGCACTCCATTGGAGTTGCGCCCAGTTCTTTTGCACAGTGCAGGAAGACTGCGGGATGCGGCTTACCGAGGTCTACTACATCGGCAGATGTGATAACATCAAAGTGTTCTTTGATACCAAAATGCGCTACAAGCGCATGTATCATTCTATCGGGCGATGAGGAAGCGAGTCCTATTTTAAACTTATTAGCCCGTAATAATTTCAGTGTATTTTCAACACCTCTTAATACCGTCCCCTTTACTTTCGCGGTTTCTATTATATCATCCAATATCTCGTCCGCCACCTGCAATGGCGTGCTACCCTGCCACGGATATTTTACCGCCCAGTAGTCGGTGACCTCATAGATGCGCAGACCTGTTGTTTCCTTAAAAAGCCCTGCAGTTATTGGCACACCATGCTTTTCAGCTACACGTAGCATACTTTCGCCCCACAGAGGTTCTGTATCCAGCAGCAGGCCGTCCATGTCGAATATTACGGTATTGATCTTTAGTCTAGAGTCGTAAGTCATAAATTGTAAGTGCGCAAAAGTAGGTAAAGGTTATAGCAAACATGCCGGTATATCTCTTTGTAATAAAAGATACCGTGCAGTTAAATATAAACAAAGCATAATAAGACTAATAAATAGCCGATTATCAGTCATTTGCAGGCTGATGACTACCCCTGTACGGGTGAATTTTCAATATAAAACGTACAGATACCAAAGCAATTTCTATTTTTGCCGCAAATTCTCATTATTTATGAAGCGATATGCTTTTTACGGCTTACTGCTCGGCGCATCATTACTTTGCACAAAGCAGGCTGAAGCTACCATTAAATTTACTGAATACGATCTGCCAAACGGACTGCATGTAATACTGCAGGAAGATCATTCCACTCCTATCGTTGCGGTATCCGTAATGTACCACGTAGGATCTAAGAACGAAGATCCGGAACGCACAGGTTTCGCGCACTTCTTCGAGCACCTTTTGTTCGAAGGTAGTGACAACATCAAGCGCGGCGAGTATATGAAAAATATACAGGCTGCCGGCGGACAACTGAACGCCAACACAACACAAGACCGTACTTTTTATTACGAAGTGCTTCCTTCTAACCAGTTAGAGCTGGCTTTATGGATGGAGTCTGAGCGTATGCTACATGCCAAAATAGACTCTGTAGGTGTGGAAACACAGCGCAAAGTGGTAAAGGAAGAAAAAAAACAACGCTACGATAATACGCCTTATGGCCAGCTTATCAACGTTATATTCGAGAACGCCTACACTACTTATCCATATAAGTGGAGCCCGATAGGTAAAGAGCAGTACATCGATCAGGCTACACTTACGGAGTTCATGAACTTCTACAAAACATTCTATGTTCCGAATAACGCAGTACTTGTTATTTCCGGCGATATAAACGAAGCACAGACAAAGGATCTGATCTCTAAGTATTATGGAGATATACCTAAGGGCACAAAGCCAATACCGCGCCCTACTACGCCGGAGCCACAGCATACTGCTGAAAAGCGTGTAAATTTCTATGATAATATACAATTGCCAGCGGTTATAATAGGTTATCACATACCTAAGCAGGGTACAGATGATTATTATGCCGTTCAGTTGCTGACACAGGTATTATCGCAGGGTAAGAGCTCACGTTTCGAAAAGGAAATAGTGGACAAACAACAAAAAGCAGTACAGGCTGCTGCCTTTGACCTTGGTAATGAAGAACCGGGTATGGCCATAATGCTGAGTATCGCTAACATGGGCACTAAGCCAGCGGAACTGGAAAAATCTATGATGGCCGAAATTGAAAAAATAAAGAAAGCAGGTATCACAGATGAAGAATATACAAAGCTTGAAAATCAGGCAGAGAACGATTTCATTTCCCAGAATTCAAAAGACCTGGGCGTAGCTACTAACCTTGCTACTTACTATACCTTCCAGGGTAATGCGAGCCTCATCAATACAGAGCTGGATCGCTATAAGAAAGTAACAAAGGATGACATCAAGCGCGTAGCCAACAAGTATTTCACAAAAGAAAATAGCCTTGTAGTTTACTATCTGCCAAAATCTGAAGAGCATAAGGATGCACCTAAAACAGGCGCAGCAAAACCCGGTGCTCAAAAGAAAACATCCACTAAAAAATAATTAGCTAACAGGCTTTAAAATATTCAAAAATGAAAAAAATAACACTTTCTATATTAACACTGGCACTGGCTACAGGCGCATGGGCACAAACCCTGGACCGTAGTATGAAGCCAAAGCCGGGACCAGCTCCGGAAATAAAACTGGGTAAGACCGAAAGCTTTACCCTCGATAACGGTATGCAGGTATTCGTGGTAGAGAACCACAAACTGCCTACTATTGCCTGCACTATAGAACTGGATGTACGTCCTGAACTGGAAGGCGACATGGCCGGCTACCGCGATATGATGTCTGAACTTTTATTATCAGGTACTACTACCCGATCTAAAGACAAGCTGAATGGCGAAATAGACCAGATAGGCGCACGCATCAATGTATCTGATGAAGGTATATCGGGCGGTGGCTTAAAAAAGTATGAAGAGAAGATATTCGACCTGATGAGCGATATCGTAATGAATACAAACATATCTGCTGAAGAACTGGAAAAAGAAAAGAAAAAGGCTATCTCCGGCCTCGAAACTACCAAGAACGAACCGGATGCTATGGTGCGTAACGTAAGTGCAGTAGTGAACTTTGGTACTAACCACCCTTATGGCGAAGTAGCTACCAGCGAGTCTTTAAAGAACATATCACTGGAGCGTTGCAATCATTACTACCAGACATATTTCCGCCCGAATGTAGCCTATATGGCCATAGTAGGTGATATTACTGTTGATGAAGTAAAGCCACTGATACAGAAATACTTTGGCGGTTGGAAAAAAATGAGTGTGCCGGAAACAAGCTATACTATACCCGCACTTACCTCTAACAAGCTTACCAAGGTGGCATTTGCACCAAGGGTAGCTGCTGTACAGAGTGTAGTAAGCGTTACCTATCCTGTAGACCTGAAACCGGGTACTGCTGATGTTATCAAGGCACGTGTAGCTAATACCGTACTTGGTGGTGGCTCTCAAGGTCGCCTATTCCTTGACCTGCGCGAAAAACACGCATGGACTTATGGCGCATATTCTTCATTGAGAGAAGATGAACTGGGTGGCAACTTTTCTGCAACTGTAAAATGCCGTAATAATGTTTCTGACAGCGCTGTAGGTGCACTACTCGATGAGATGCGTATGATGCAAACAGACAAAGTAAACGATACTGCGTTGCAGAATTCTATCACTTATCTGTCCGGCAACTTCGCGATAGGTCTTGAAGACCCTAACCGTGTTGCACAATATGCTATTAATATAGAGCGCTACCACATGCCAAAGGATTTCTACCAGAACTATCTGAAGAACCTGAGTATGGTAAGCGCAGATGATGTAATGGCTATGTCTAAGAAATATATCCGCCCCGACAATGCTAACATCGTTGTAGCCGGCAGCAAGGAAGAAGTAGCTAACAAACTGGCTAAATACTCTGCTGACGGAAAGATAGATTACTATGACTATGCAGGTAAAACAATAGTACCTTCTGAAACAAAGGCTGCACCAAGTAACGTAACTGCTGATGGTGTATTTAAGAAATACATTGCCGCGATGGGTGGCGAAAAAGCTATAATGGGTGTAAAGGACATCAAAACGATAAGCACAAGTACTGTACAGGGTATTCCCATTACTATTACAGAAATGAGGAAGGCTCCATCTATGATAAAAACATCTATCATAGGAACTATGCAGGGTCAAAGCATGACAATCCAGCTGCAAGCTTACAATGGCACAAAGGGCTACCAGGAAGTTCAGGGCAAGCGCATTGATCTGGCGGGCGATGACCTTGCAGAAATGGTACAGGAAGCAGATATGTATTCTGACCTGCACGCCGACAAGTACGGTATCAAGCGTACACTAAAGGGTATGGAAGCCATTGATGGCAGCGATGTGTATGTGCTGGATGTGGTAAGCGCAAAGGGTAAAAAATCTACAGAATACTACGATGCAAAAAGTGGATTATTGGTAAGGAAGATACAAACACAGGATGGACCGCAGGGACCTGTTACACAAACTTCTGACTATAAGGACTACAGGGAAGTACCCGGCACTAATGGCTACAAAGTACCTTATGAGGTTACCGAGGCTGGCGCTGGCAATCCTACTATTACCGCTAAAGTTCAGTCGGTTGATATAAATAAAGGTATCGCTGATAGCGAGTTTAATTAATAATAATTGATTTTGTAAGTACAGGCGTCCCCAAACAGGGACGCTTTTTTGTTGCCCTTTTTGACAATTTGTCAATACACCTATAGCTGTGTTTTATCCATTCTACGTACCTTTGCGCAAACCGAATCGGAAATTATGGCAGAAGTGCTGCATAAAGTGGTGGATGAGGGCCGGCAAGGCGAAGCGTATGCTCCGTTCGCAAACGACCCGAACGCATTTCAAAAAAAATTCTACATAGAGAGTTATGGCTGTGCCATGAACTTTAGCGATAGTGAAATAGTAGCGTCGATATTGAATGAAGAAGGATATGGTGCCACAAAAAACCTTGAGGAAGCCGACCTGGTATTAGTGAATACATGCTCTATACGTGATAAAGCCGAGCAAACGATACGTAAACGACTTACCGTATTCCGCAGCGCGAAAAAACATAAGCCGGCTATGCTGGTGGGTGTATTGGGCTGTATGGCAGAGCGTCTAAAAGCAAAGCTGCTCGAAGAAGAAAAGCTGGTGGACATGGTAATAGGGCCTGATGCTTATCGCAGCCTGCCCGACCTTATATCGGAAGCGGGCACAGGTCAAAAATCTGTTAACGTGCTGCTGAGCCGCGATGAAACTTATGCTGATATCTCGCCTGTGCGACTCGATAGCAATGGCGTCACCGCGTTTGTAAGCATCATGCGTGGATGTAATAATATGTGTACGTTCTGCGTAGTACCGTTTACCCGTGGCCGTGAACGAAGCCGCGATGCGGAAAGTATTGTGAATGAGTGCAGGGAATTATTTGAGCAGGGCTACCGCGAACTGACGTTGCTTGGCCAGAATGTGGACAGCTATTATTATTCAGCAAACAGTACAGACGCCATACAGGAAACAGTGACATTCGCTATGCTGCTGGAAAGAGTGGCTTTGATATCGCCACTGCTGCGCGTACGCTTCAGCACATCGCATCCTAAAGATATTACCGATGATGTGTTGCATACTATGGCCGCGTATACCAACATCTGCAATTATATACATCTGCCGGTACAGCATGGTAATACCCGTGTGTTACAGTTGATGAACCGCACATATACCCGCGAGTGGTACCTGAGTAAGATAAAACGTATACGCGAGATAATGCCCGACTGTGCTATTACAACGGATATCATTTCCGGATTTTGCACAGAAACGGAAGAAGAGCATAGAGATACATTGTCTTTATTAGAACAGGTGCGTTTCGATATGGCTTATATGTATTCATACAGCGAGCGTCCCGGCACACTTGCTGCACGCCGTTATACCGACGACATACCTGAAGAGACAAAGAGCAGGCGACTTGATGAAATAATAACCCTGCAACGCAGCCACCAGGTAATTAGCTATAATAACGATATAGGTAAGACATTTGAAGTGCTTATAGAGGGCAACAGCAAAAAAAGTGAGCACGAGTGGTTTGGCCGCAATTCACAAAATAAAGTGATCGTATTCCCGAAAGGTACATCGTCATTGAATAAAGGTGATTATGCACAGGTACGTGTTACATCAGCAACATCGGCAACATTATTAGGAGAAATAATATGATAGCGCTTGTAAAAAATAAAATGCAGGAGATACAGGATGTGTGCGAAAAGCACCATGTGCTATCGTTGTATCTAATAGGTAGCGCTACCAAAGAAGATAAATTCATTGCATCAAGCGATATTGACTTCTTATATCGATTTAAAAAAGAAGAAATAAACGAAATGGATTATGCAGATAACTATTTCAGTCTGCTTTTTACACTGCAAGATCTATTGAACAGGAAGGTTGATCTTGTAGCCGAAGATAAAATGCACAACCCCTATTTTATTGATAGTATTAATAAGGCCAAACAAATAGTTTATGAGTCCTGAGATAAAAAAATTACTGTTCGATATATCTGAGTCTATAAAAATTATTGAAGGTCACTTAAAAAACGTTAAAGAGTTTTCTGAATACAATACTGATTTAAAAACGGTTGATGCTGTAGAAAGGAGATTGGCAATTATTGGAGAAGCATTGTGGAAAGCAGATAAAGAGGTGAACGATCTGGCAATCTCAAATAAGAACAAAATTATTTCACTAAGGCATATTCTTGTTCATGATTATGACCTTATTGAAAATGAAACCATTTGGGTAATGTAAAAAACATATCCCAATACTAAAAACAGAAGTAGAACAATTATTAAAGTAAGACGATATCTGCCACGCAGACTTACGACTTTTAACTTTTGACTTTTAACTTAAATGGATACCCAAAGCATAAAAAACAGATTTGGAATAATAGGTAACTCACCCGCGCTCAATCATGCATTGAGCACGGCGGTGCAGGTGGCCAATACCGACCTCTCTGTACTGATAGTAGGTGAAAGTGGTGTGGGTAAGGAAGTATTCTCAAACATCATACACGCACTATCACCACGCAAGCACAATCCTTTTATAGCAGTTAACTGCGGCGCTATACCCGAAGGCACGATAGATAGCGAACTGTTCGGTCATGAGAAGGGTTCGTTTACAGGCGCAGTAGATAGCCGTAAGGGATACTTTGAAACGGTGAACGGCGGTACTATATTTCTTGATGAGATAGGTGAGATGCCATTAGGCACACAAGCACGCTTATTGCGTGTACTGGAAACCGGTGAGTTCATCCGTGTAGGTTCTTCCAAGGTGCAAAAAACGGACGTGCGTGTTATTGCAGCCACAAACCGTGATCTGCTCGAATATGCACAGCAAAATAAATTTCGCGAAGATCTGTATTACCGTTTAAGTACGGTACCTATACGTGTCCCTTCCCTGCGAGACCGTAAAGAAGATATACCATTACTGTTCCGCAAATTCGCTTCTGATTTCTCAGAGCGTTATAAAACAACTTCGGTACAGTTAGATAATGCAGCCTTGCAGCTATTGGTTAGCTATCCATGGCAGGGTAATGTGCGTGAGCTTAAAAATATTGCAGAGCAGGTTTCAGTACTCTCTACCGAAAAGAATATTACTGCCGATGCACTGCTGCGCTTCCTGCCGCAAAAAGATGCCGGTGGCCGCACAATGGCACTAATGGCTCCTGTTGCACCATCCAACAATACATCATCTTCTACACACGATTTCAGTACTGAACGTGATATTTTATATAAGCTCATATTCGATGTAAAAAAGGATATGAACGACCTGAAAAAGATCATATTTGATGTAGCACATAATCAGGGCTATACCCCACCCGAAGCACCTGAAACATTATTACCCATGTATACCGTGCCTGAGCCTGCACCAAATACATTCATACCTGCAAACAATAACAGCAGCAACACGCCTATTTTCATTGAGGCCAGCGACCACCATGAAGATGTGGAAGAAACACTATTGCTGGCCGACAGGGAAAAGGAATTTATCACAAAGGCGCTTAAGAAGCATAAAGGCCGTCGCAGGGACGCAGCCGCTGAGCTCGGCATCTCAGAAAGAACACTTTACCGTAAAATAAAAGAATACGATATCAACGAGTAACTATGCCACTACGTAAAGTACTATATCTGCTTCCTTTTCTATTCCTTGCACTGCAGGGCTGTGGTGTTTATAGCCTATCAGGTGCCACTATAGAAGGAAAGTCACTCAACATTCATCTACTCGATAACCGTGCGCGGAATGTGGTGCCCAGCCTTGCCTCTACTATGACCGACAAACTGCGTAGCCGCATACTATCGCAGACCGGCCTCTCCCCTACTAATAAGGATGATGCCGACTACGATATGTCGGGAGCGATTACCGCTTATGAGGTAACAGTGACAGGTGTACAGAATACACAGATAGCATCCAAGAACAGGCTTACAGTGACCGTACAGATAATATTCAAAAACAGGCTGAATGAAAAAGCAAATTTCACCCAATCGTTCACACGATTCTCAGACTTCGACGCTACCCAAACGGTAGAAAATGTGCAGACCGCACTGATTGAGGATATAGGAAATCAACTTTCAGATGATATCTTTAACAAAGCATTCGTAAATTGGTAGTTATCAGCATGGCAAATTCTACATCTACACAACTTATATCCACATTGCTATATGCGCCGCAATCAGCTACAGAGAGTGATATTGCAGCCATATCAGCGATAAAGCATGCGTATCCTTATTTTGTACCTACACGGTATATTGAGGCTGCTGTAGCCCATAAAAAAGAACCATTTACTCCTGCAATGCTCACAAGTATGCAGCTTTATTCGGGCAACTGGATACTGTTTTGCGATTACTTGCAACCATCAACCACACAACCTACTCCTGTTGATGAGATCAAAGCTCCTATTGAAAATATAGTGGCTTCTGAGCAAACAAGTCCTTTAGATAAGAGCGAAAACGTAGCAGATACAGAAGAACGTCTTTTAGAGGAAACATCTATAGATATTGAGGAAGATCTGATAGCGCCAGTATACAGCGAAGATTATTTTCGCCACCAGGGGGTAGAAGTATCTAACACCATACCCGAAAAAATACCGGAGGATGAAGAAGATAAATCGCTGATGGTGATGATGAGCTTTGCTGACTGGCTACTGCATTTTAAACACAAGAACGAAGCGGAAAGCGAGGAAGAGAAAGAGAAAAAAGCGCTTAAAACAATGTGGCAAAAGGAAAAACTGGCTGCAGCAGCGGAGGAGGAAAACGAGGAAATACCTGAAAATGTCTTTGAAATGGCGGTCAATTCCATCACTAACGAGGACGACCTCGCCAGCGAGTCACTTGCCGATATATATATAAAACAAAAAAAATACGACAAAGCGGTTGAGATGTATCACAAATTAAGTTTGCGTAATCCTCAAAAAAATGCTTACTTTGCCCGCAAAATAGAGGAAGTTTTAAAGGAAAAACAATCATGATATCATTAATTATAGTAGTTATTTTATTGGCTTGCGTAATACTCGGGTTCTTTATCCTTATCCAGAATCCTAAAGGCGGTGGCCTTAGCGGCACCTTCGGTACTATGAGCTCCCAGGTAATGGGTGTTAAGCAGTCTACAGACGTTATGGAAAAAGGTACATGGACAATGATCAGCGTTATCGGCGCCCTTTGCCTGTTATCAGTAATGTTTATCCATACAACTAAAAGCACTGATTCAACTCAGAAGGCTTCACAGCAAAAATCTGCTCCTGCCAAGAAGGGTAAATAAGTAATTTTATAAATAATTTTTGATACCTGCACCGTATATGGGCAGGTATCTTTATTTTAGCATCATGCCTGCTGCTCGCAAAAAAAGTTCCACACGTTTATTCTTCTGGGTCATCATTTTAGCTATTGGAGGCTTCGGCCTGTTTAAAGTATTCGGCCCCGCTACCGGCACTTACACACAGGGCGAATTTCTATACGTGCATACCGGCTCAGACTACGAGCACCTGAAACAGGCACTGAAGGATGGCGGCTTTATATCAGACATGAGGAGCTTTGAATTATTGGCAAGGGTTGCCGAACTGCCTAAACATGTGCATCCCGGCAAGTACCTCATATTAAAGCACATGAGCAACTACAATATTATAAGGCTGCTACGCTCGGGCAGACAAACACCCATAAAACTGGTTATCAATAAACTGCGCACCAAACAAGACCTTATTAATACCATATCAGGCAATCTCGAAGCCGATTCATTAGTGTTAAAACAGATGTTCAGCGATCCCGTTTACCTTGCGCAGTTCGGGCTCGATACCAATACGGTAATGTGTGCCATTATCCCCGATACTTATGATTTCTATTGGAACATCACAGCTGATAAAGCCTTCAAAAAAATAGAAAAGAATTATGTCCGTTTTTGGGACAATGACCGTAAGAAAGAAGCCCAGGACCTGGGATTGTCTCCCGCGCAGGTAACCACGGTTGCATCGATTGTAGAAGAGGAGACAAACAAAGCAGACGACAAACCTAAAATAGCAAGTGTGTACCTCAACAGGCTGCGCCAGGGCATGAAGTTACAAGCCGATCCAACGGTTAAATTTGCAGTCAATGATTTCACTATACGCCGTATAGCCGGTGCAATGCTGCAAAACACATCTCCTTACAACACTTATATGTATACCGGCCTGCCACCGGGACCTATCTGTACACCCACTGAAAGCACCATCGATGCAGTATTGGAATCGCCCAAAACAAACTATCTATACTTCTGTGCCAAAGAAGACTTTAGCGGTTACTCAAATTTTGCAGCTACTTACGATGAGCAGTTGAGAAATGCGCGCCTGTACCAGCAGGCACTGGATGCGAAAAACATACATTAACTCTTTTCTATGCTTGCAGTAAAAGATAATGAGGGTAGTTATACTGCAATATTGCTATTGCGTATCACGTGTATATTCTGGATAATTGCAAAACTGATGAGCTGGAAGTTATGGATTGCAACCAGAGTTTTCCCATTAGTTCCTTTATTTGACATCACAGACAAATTACCTGATTGTATCCACTTGTTATTGTTGATCATATCTGTTACGCTGCTGGCTATATTAATTATTAAGCCACAAAACAACAAGTACCTGCTTTTTATAATTATCACAGTGGAGCTCTTCTCTTGTTTACTGGATCAGAATAGGTGGCAGCCGTGGGAGTATCAATACCTGTTTACTTTCTTTATTATTGCTGTCAATCGAAGAAAAATTGATGTAGTCAAATATGCGTTTACCTTTTTGCTGGTAAGCATGTATATCTATAGCGGGCTGCATAAGCTTAATACAGGCTTTTTACGCAACATTTGGAGTGCGATGATCCTGTCTGCATATATGAAGGTTCCACCTCAGTTTATTCATAATACAATTGTTTTTCATAGTGGCTATCTTTTGGGCATTATAGAGTGCGGGGCTGGCATAGGGTTACTATTTTCTACGACAAAAAGATCTTCTGCCAAGCTCCTTATCATTATGCATCTTTTCAACCTACTATTTCTCGGACCTTTGGGCTTGCATTATAATAAGATCATTTGGCCATGGAACATTGTAATGATCATCTATCTGTATATACTATTTATACCGGAACAGGCAACACACGTAAGTTTTTCACATTTCCGACAACTTAGTAAAAGCTATAACTGGTTAGTCCTGCTATGTTGGGGAGTATTACCCGCACTTAGCTTTGCAGGATATTGGGATCAATATCTATCATCAAATTTATACTCAGGAGATCTCTACTCTATGGCAATATGTGTTAATGATACAACTGCACTGGAAAAGGCACGCCCCTACTTTAGCAAAAAAGATACACAACATTTATGCGACGGTGCAAATATCCTTTTTATTCAGAACTGGGCCATGGTCGAGATGGGAGCGCCTCCATACCCTGAAATAAGGGTTTATAAAAAGATAAAAGAAGTATGCGTACAAAAATATTCAGGCGAGCAGTGTCACTATATATTGTACCATTATCTACATAATGGTACGGTACAGAAAGGCCCATTGTAGTAATAGCTATACCTGCCATTACAATTTTGCGGCTTTCTGAAGTAGCATTCATTTGCCTTTCAGCCTCTCAATAAAAATATTATTATGCACATCGAACAGATCATTCTCAAAACCACTTCCATTTCCCGGACACGTTTGTTTTATACAAAAACGCTGGAGCTGGCTATTATTAACGAAACAGATGAGCGCATATCCTTCAATGCGGGAAAATCAATTATTACATTCGAAGCTGTAAAAGATATAAAACCTGTCTATCATTTTGCCTTCAACATCACCAACAACAAATTCTCAGATGGTTTTGAATGGATAAACCGTAAGCTAGATGTGTTATTGGTGGATGGTCTGCCGATCGCCAGTTATAATAGCTGGAATGCGGAGTCATTTTACTTTTACGATAACAATGGTAATATTCTCGAGTTCATTGCCCGTTTCGATCTGCCATACCATTCGGCGTCGCCTTTTTCAGTAAATGATATTCAGGAGATCAGTGAGGTAGGTATTGCCTTTGATAATGTAAAAGAGGCTGCAGATAATTTCCATAAGCAATACAACATCCCCTACTTCTCAAAAAGTAAACCAACAGACGATTTCACTGTTATGGGTGATGATAATGGCTTGCTGATACTATCTAAGACAGGCCGTAACTGGGTACCAACTCACAAACCAGCGCTCGCCTACCCTATTACCATAAAAGCAGATGGCCGCACTATAAAGTTTTAGTACTGTATAATATGTTAATAGCCTGCAATTAATTACGTTTACTTATTATATGGCTTTGGATTTTAAGTGTACTCCACGTACCTTTGCGCCACATTTTTAAACGTAATATACAATCATACAATGAGTAAAGTAAAAGTTGCCATCAATGGTTTCGGCCGTATCGGACGCCTCGCTTTCCGCCAGATATACAACATGGACGGCATTGAAGTAGTGGCCATCAATGATCTTACAAAGCCAAACGTATTGGCACACCTGCTGAAATATGATACCGCACAGGGTCGTTTCGGTCAGGATGTGCAGCACGGAGATAACTCTATCTCTGTAAATGGACACGAAATAAAGATATATGCTGAAAAAGACCCTTCACAAATTCCTTGGGGACAGCACAATGTAGACGTTGTAATCGAATGTACGGGCTTCTTTACCGACAAGGAAAAAGCGGAAATGCATATTAAAGCCGGCGCTAAGCGTGTGGTTATATCTGCTCCTGCTACAGGCGAAATGAAAACCGTTGTTTTCAATGTTAACCATAGCATACTGGATGGTAGCGAAACGGTTATCAGTTGCGCTTCATGCACTACTAACTGCCTGGCACCTATGGCCAAGGTACTGCACGATACTTATGGTATCCTCGCTGGCCTTATGACCACAGTACATGCATATACTAACGATCAGAACACACTCGATGCACCACACCCTAAGGGCGACCTTCGCCGTGCACGTGCAGCTGCAGAGAACATAGTACCAAACTCTACAGGTGCAGCTAAGGCGATAGGCCTTGTGATACCTGACCTGAAAGGTAAGCTGGATGGCGTAGCACAACGCGTACCTGTAGTTACAGGTTCACTTACTGAGCTGGTAACTACACTTGGCAAAAAGACAACTGTAGAAGAAGTAAACGCAGCAATGAAGGCAGCCGCTAACGAAAGCTTCGGTTACAACGAAGATGAAATAGTAAGCAGCGATATCATCGGTATATCATTCGGTTCTTTGTTTGATGCTACACAGACAAGGGTTATAACCGTAGGCGATACGCAGATGGTGAAGACCGTTAGCTGGTACGATAACGAAATGAGCTATGTAAGCCAGCTCGTACGTACAGTTAAGTATTTCGCAGGTCTTATAAGCAAATAATTTGATTATACGATATGAACAAAACCCGCATAAATTATGCGGGTTTTGTTATTTTTACAACTGCTACATGATGTGCCACACCTTGAGGTGCGGCACATCTATCACAAACAAAAACAGCGACATTTCATGAAAAAATTCTCCGACCATAATTTCAAAGGACAGAAAGCCCTGATACGTGTAGACTTTAACGTACCTATAAAAGATGGCAAAATAACCGATGACACGCGTATGCGTGCAGCCGTGCCTACCATTAAAAAAGTACTCAACGATGGCGGCTCTGTGGTACTTATGAGCCATTGGGGCAGGCCTATTAAGGATATGGAGAAGAACCCCAACCTCACAAAGGCTGATTTTTCTTTAAAACCTATCGTTGGCGATCTGTCAAAAATGCTGGGTGTTGACGTACAATTCTCTGACGACTGCATTGGCGCCGAAGCTGCAGAAAAGGCAAAGCAATTGAAGCCTGGTCAGGTGCTGCTATTAGAAAATCTCCGTTACCACAAAGAAGAAGAAAAAGGTGATAAAGGCTTTGCGGAGAAATTATCAAAACTGGGTGATGTATATGTGAACGATGCTTTTGGCACTGCCCACCGCGCGCATGCGTCTACCGCTGTTATTGCACAGTTCTTCCCTGCCGATAAAAAGACCTTTGGCAACCTTATGGAGAACGAGGTAATGGCTGCTGAAGAGGTATTACACAACAATAAAAAACCATTCACTGCCATCATTGGCGGGGCAAAGGTTTCCGATAAAATACTCATTATCGAGAACCTGCTCGATAAAGCCACCGACATCATTATAGGTGGTGGCATGGCATACACATTCTATAAAGCACAAGGCGGCGATATAGGCAATTCGCTTTGCGAAGACGACCGCCTTGATATGGCACGCGATCTGTTGAAAAAAGCTGACGAAAAGAACGTTTGTATACACCTGCCGATGGATAGCATCATTGCAGATAAATTTGCCGCAGATGCGAACACATCATCAGCATTGAGTACGGAAATCCCTAAGGGATGGATGGGTCTCGATGTAGGGCAGATGGCTATTGAAATGTTCAAAAAAGTAATTAGCAACTCTAAGACCATTCTCTGGAATGGCCCGATGGGCGTATTTGAGATGGAGAAATTTCAGCACGGCACCAAGGCTATTGCCATGGCTGTTGTAGAAGCCACAGAAAATGGTGCATACTCACTCGTGGGTGGCGGCGACAGCGTTGCTGCGGTCAATAAATTTCACCTTGCAGACAAAGTAAGCTATGTATCCACAGGTGGTGGCGCCATGCTTGAGTATTTTGAAGGAAAAGAATTACCCGGCATAGCAGCGATAAAGAACAACTAAATACACCGATATGGACTTTGGTAAGGTAGCGGATGCAGAACTGAAGCGGATAGATTTCACTTTACCGCCCGACCCTACTGTGACCACTGAGGTCTTAAAAAAGGGAAAGGGAAAGACCAAATTCTACATAGGGTGCGCCAAATGGGGCCGTAAAGACTGGATAGGAAAACTGTATCCGCCGAAGACGAAGGAAAAAGATTTTCTGGAATATTACGCGAAGCAGTTCAATTCTATCGAGTTCAACGGCCTCTTTTATAATTTATACTCACCAGAACAGGTAGAGAAATGGATAAGCAAAGTGCCGAAAGGTTTTTTGTTTTGTCCTAAGTTCACACAGTCTATTACCCACATGCGCAGGCTGCAGAATGCCAAGCATGAGGTCGATGCATATCTTAATGTAGTAGCGGCTTTCGGCAAGCACCTTGGCCCTGTATTCCTGATGCCCCATCCGCAGATGAGCTTAAAGCATCTTGATACGATCGAGGCATTTATCAGCGACTTGCCGAAGGATATTGATATGTTCCTTGAGCTACGTCACCCTGATTGGTATCAGTTCCCGGAAGGCTATGACCCTGCGCTCTACAATTTCCTCAGGAAAAATAAACGTGGTGCAGTAATAACCGACGCCGCAGGCCGCCGTGACTGTGTGCATATGCACCTCTCTACACCCGAGTGTTTTATCCGCTTCGTGGGTAACGCCCTACATCCTACTGACTATACACGTATTGATGAGTGGGTAACACGTATCAAGAAATGGATGGAAGAAGGCCTGGAACATTGTTACTTCTTCATGCACCAGCACGAAGAGCTACACTCACCAGAGCTGATAAAATACTTTATAGAGCAGATGAATAAACGCTGTGGCACGCATATCAATGCGCCTATAATGCAAAGTGGCGGGCCTTCATTGTTTTAATCATTACCTTCGGCTGCATCATGTCCTGGATATTCATTTCGGTTTACGTCCTTTGGTTTCTTTCAGAGATAATACTGAATACGCAACTGCGTGCAGGTAAGGCCGACAAACAAAATAAGGACAAGAGCTCGCTCTCCTTCATCTGGATAACGCTTATCATTTCCATGACGGCTGCAAGCTTATTCGCATCTTACTATTATTATCCGTTTGTTGCATCTCCATACATTCGTTACACAGGTGCAGGTATTGTGTTGCTTGGGATCATTTTCAGGTTATATGCCATCAAAACCCTTGGCAGGTATTTTACGGTGAATGTAACCATACGCGAAGGCCACAAAATAATAAAGCAGGGTCTTTATAAATACCTGCGCCACCCTTCTTACACAGGCTCACTATTATCCTTTGTGGGTTTTGGTATATCGCTCAATAATTGGGTAAGCTTTCTTATTGTTATGATCCCTGTTACTGCTTCTTTTATCCGCCGTATGAATATTGAAGAGCGCGCGCTCACAGAACAGTTTGGCGAAGAATATATCACCTATAAAAAACAAACATGGCGCTTGTTGCCGTTCATCTATTGATATGAGATACATCTGGCAGCATATAGAAGCGATCCTGAAGCAGTATAATGGCAGTATGCCATTGACACACTTTCTTAAAGGCTATTTTATGCAACACCCAAAGCTTGGTAGCCGCGACAGGAAGACACTCAGTGAAATGGCTTATAGCTGGTACAGATGCAGCAAAGCAATAACCGTAGACAACTTTGCAAAAAAAGTGCAAACATGCTTATACCTGTGCAGCAACGGGGGCAAGCACATACAAGCCTTCCTGCCTGCATGGCCCGCTACAGATGATACTACTGAACGTATTACCATAGTTGAAGAGCAAGGCATATCTGTAAATATGGCTACGTTATTTACGAGCGATCTAATATTGTCAACAGGTATCGATAGAAACAAATGGATGTTGTCTATGCTTTCTCAGCCAAACCTGTTTATTCGTATCCGTAAAAATAAAGACAGGATAACCACAGTGCTGGACAGGGAAAATGTTCCTTATACCTTTATCAACGACACTTGTCTTGCCCTGCCTAATGGCGCTAAAATTGATGCCCTGTTGCACGAAGATAGTTATGTGGTACAGGATGCATCTTCGCAGCATACAGGCCATTATTTCCTGCCACACGATAAGCAGGCGTGGTACGATTGCTGCTCAGGGGCAGGCGGCAAATCCCTGCTGTTGAAAGACCTTGCCCCAACGGTACAGCTCACTGTATCTGACAAGCGCGATAGTATCCTCCATAATTTAAAGCAGCGTTTCAAACAATATCATATTCCAGCACCCGATGCACATATACTTGATGTAGCCAACAAAGAGCAGTTGCAAAAAGTGTTTGGAACCAAAAGGTTCGATAATATCATTTGCGATGTGCCCTGCTCTGGCTCCGGCACATGGGCGCGCACACCCGAACAATTGTATTTTTTTGATACTACAGCCTTAGATTCTTTGCCCCCCCTGCAGCAAACAATAGCTACAAACGCTGCACAATATCTAAAGGCGGACGGGCGTCTTATCTACATCACCTGCTCTGTATTCCAAAAAGAAAATGAAGATGTGGTAGCAGAAGTTATTAAAGAAACAGGATTAACGCTTGATCGCACTGCACTTATCAATGGTATTGACCAACATGCGGATAGCATGTATGTAGCCGTGTTGAAGAAATGAAGGATTAGTCCCTCACCAGTCTTATCACTTTATGCTGAGTAGCTGATACCGCTTTCAGGAAGTATACACCTTTTGATAAAGACGCAGGTGTGGTAATAGTGAACGGCGCATTATCACCCTTCTTGAAATTATTCTGAGCGGTTCCTACTACTCGTCCTGCAGCATCGGTCAATCGAAACTCTATTATCCCTGCATTATTTGGGGTAACCTGCAATACTATGTTATCTGTAAACGGATTTGGCGTTGCAACTATCCAGTCGCCTTCATTTTGTGGTGACTGTGTATCCTGTACGCCAAGCGTCACAGCTGCTGAGCCGAAATTGGGAATGCCATAACCTATTTGCGTACCAGGTGATGTATAATGATTTGCACTGCTGTTTATAGCTTTTCGTAGCTGTGCAGGTGTAGCATGCGGTGATGCCTGCCATAAGCATGCCGCCCAACCCGCTATCTGCGGTGTTGAGAAAGAAGTCCCTTCACCCGAAGTATAACCACTTGAGCTGAATACATTTGCGGGATCGCCCAGCGTGCATACATCAGGTTTCACCTGTCCAGCAGCATTAGGCCCATATCCACTCGAAAAATCATTCACCTCGGTTATATCCACATTACCTATTGTCAGCGCACTATCCGCATCACCCGGTGTCAATATATTGTTCCACGAATCACCGCCCTCATTCCCTGCAGAGGCAATGAACAGCATACCTTTCTTTGTGGCAATATTCGCGGCCTTGGCTGCTATAGTCGTTTTGCCATCAAGGTTTGCGAAAACAAAATTATCAGCAGGATCATCGAAAGTGTTATACCCAAGTGAAGAGGTAATGATATCTGAGCCTATACTATCAGCACGTTCTGCACCACATAGCATGTTTATCATTTCTATAGGCTGATCTCCATCATCGTCTTCTGTTACATATAGTGCGTATGAGGCTAATGGTGCCGATCCTACAAAAGTATTAGGCACATAACCGGCCATCGTGGAGAGTACTTCAGTGCCATGCAGGTCGTAACTATACACAAAGTTCGTTGCCAGCACAAAATTATGTTCATCTATCAGCCTGCCCGATGTACGCAGGCTATCAAAACCGATATGCGTATCTACATCAGAGAACCCTGCATCTAGTACTGATATAAGTTTTCCCTGTCCGCTGTAACCGAGGTCATACAGGTAGTTACCATTTACCATTGTGGTCTGGTTCCATGTGTCGCCATAATATACTGCATCACCGCTGGTAGTGCGTTGCGCCTGTTTCTTTGCAGCTTCTGGTTCTTTCCTGTGGCTATCTTTATGTAGTGTGCCCATATAAGAGGCCACCAGCTTTATACTGCTGATGTATGATTTGCCATTTAGCGCATGTATCTGGTTGCTGTCTGTTACCAGTATCACACACATATTCATCCACCTCGATACTTCGTGCATTTCTCCGCCGGTCAGAGTTAGTACACTGTCTATATATTGGGGTAATACGGGTAGATCTGTGCTGTCTATAGCTATACCTTGTGCAGTGCGGCGCAATATAGCACGTGCCGATAAATATGCAGCAGGACTGCTTAATGAATAGATAGTAGCGTTCTTATCTGTGAAATAGATGCTGTAAGCATATTGGGTGGCATGTACCGGCGTAGCTGATGACGATGCCCATAGCAGGCACAGAAATATTATCTTACGCAGCATAGCACTTCCCGTTATTTAGTTATGGTCTGTAGCACGCATGATAACCGTATAGCCATTCACACATTGAGCGGTGTCGGGCTGATAGGTCCAGTGTGTCCATTCTTTATATATCATACCCACATTGTAGGCATACACCTCTTTAGCGTATGTACGCGATGCAGGCAGCAGTGAATCTACATTAGGATCGCTGATAGACTGGTCGTCTTCCAGCACTGTTACCGTATTATCAAAGTTCACAAAACCGTTATTAAAAGCCATGTGATAATTCTGGTAGGTATAGTTCCAGTCTTTCTGATATAGGTAAAGGGAATCGTGCCATTGTACATACTGGTTACCTGCCCAGCTATATCCGTCTGTTACGGGGAACATCATCTTTACATAAAGATTATTGTCCTGAAAGATCCTGATACTGTTTGTAGTCGGTGTCACCTGGTAAGTACGCTGTGGCTGCCATGTGATACCGTCATTAGGGCGGGTAAATACGTCCATAAGGTACGATAATCTATCGCTCGTATCGCGGAATGTATCTGTAATCGCATACTTAAGCTGCGACTTGAATTCGCGCTTAGTGCAGTCGGCTGCTACATAATAGATAGAATCTACGTCGTAAACCACATATTTCCCTTTTTCAATAGGAAAATACTGACGAGTCAGGTCGGCATTAGAAGGGCTTGATTTCTTACAAGAGAAAAAAGTTACAAATGCTACCGCTAACAATATAATAGGTAATATCTTTTTAGTCATAAGATTCCGACTGCTGTTATTTCATGTAAATATAATTAAAGAAACGAAAAAAACGATGCTTATCGCAGAGAGAATAATAATTAATTAAGCCCTTTTTGAATGATACCTCCGGCCACTACATCATCGCCTTCATAAAACACCGCCGATTGCCCCGGTGCTATGCTACTTACAGAATGTTCGAAATGTACCCGTACACCGCCATCTTCGGGGTAAACAGTACTTTCTGTGCCGGCATCTTTATATCTTATTTTGGTCACAAGATCCATCCGATCACTTATACTATCATATTTCACCATATTAAGCCCGCGCACCAGCATATCGCTTTGCTTAAGGTCTTCTGCATCGCCTAGTACTACCGTATTGCTTTCAGGCAATATGTTGGTTACGAACATAGGCCTGCCCATAGCTATTTCAAGCCCCTTACGCTGCCCTATAGTGTAAAAAGGATATCCTCTATGCTTACCTATTACTTTGCCATCCGTAAGCACAAAATTGCCTCCTTCCACACTCGCTTCTAATCCCGGTACGTTCCGTTTCAGGAAGCCACGGTAGTCATTATCGGGCACAAAACATATTTCATAGCTTTCCGCCTTGGTGGATAGTTCTTTATATCCCATATCGGCGGCTATCTGGCGCACTTCCGTCTTTAACAGATCACCCAGCGGATAGATGCTCCTGCTTAGACAGTCCTGCCCCAGTCCCCAAAGCACATAGCTCTGGTCCTTGGTAAGATCTTTTGCTTTAGAGAGCACAAAACGGTTGTTTTCTTCACGCACTTTTACATAATGGCCTGTGGCTATAAATTCACAGTCCAGCATATTTGCTCTTTTCAGCAAAGCTGACCATTTTATATGCGTATTGCATAACACACACGGGTTAGGAGTGCGGCCTGCTATATATTCTTCTACAAAATTATTGATAACGTGGTCGCCAAATTCTTCTCTTATATCGAGTATATAATGCGGAAAACCATGTTCTACAGCAGCCATACGAGCGTCGTTGAAAGAATCCAGATTGCAACAACCTGTTTCTTTCTTGCCACCGCCTGCTGTAGCATAGTCCCACGTCTTCATGGTGATGCCCACCACTTCATACCCCTGCTCATGCAGCATCAGCGCGCTGATGGTACTATCTATACCACCGCTCATAGCCACTAAAACTTTACCTTTCTTGCTCATATACTTGGCAGCAAAAGTACGAATAACCTAAGGAATACAGATTATACCTGCTTATATGCCAATAGATATAGCAATGGTTTGACAAAACCCATATTGAATATGACAAAATTGTAAGGGAGCCTTAGACACAGAATAAATGCTAAATTTGAACGATTTTAAGCCAATGCAAACCATTTCGTTCCCCACTACAGATGTCCATTACCATTTTCAAAGCTCCTTTGGGAAACTAAAAGAACTATATAACCCTACTCAATGTATCATTATTACAGATGATCAAATAAATAGTTTATACAACGCCTCATTCAAAGATCATAAAGTCATTATCATCCCAACAGGCGAATCGCAGAAAAACCTACAGACTATCGCAGCACTAACAGATGAATTATTGTCTCTTGAAGCTACGCGCCATACAATACTTATTGGCGTAGGTGGTGGTGTTATCACAGATATAACAGGCTTTCTCGCTGCTACCTATATGCGGGGCATAAAATTCGGCTTAGTACCCACAACTCTTTTGGGTATGGTCGATGCAGCCATTGGTGGTAAGAATGGAGTAAATACTGGACTCCATAAGAATATCATAGGTACCATTACACAGCCTTCATTCATTCTATACGATACCGCTTTTTTAAAGACATTACCCATACAGGAGTGGAGCAACGGATTCGCAGAAATAATAAAATACGCCTGCATCTTCGATAAAGGGTTATTTGAAGAATTGGAGCAACGCGATATAGAATACTATCAAAACAACGACAACGCACTACAGACACTCATAGAGCGCTGTGCTGCATGGAAAAACAAAACAGTACTCGCAGACGAAAAAGAAACAGGTGAGCGCAAGCTGCTTAATTTCGGCCATACTGCCGGCCACGCCATCGAGAAACTATATGCTCTGCCCCATGGCGCGGCAGTAGCCATAGGTATGATCATTGCCTGCATGGTATCTCAGGAAATTACAGGTTTTGATGCGTCTTCCATTCAGCGGCTGATAGCCTTATTGCAAAACTATGAGTTACCCGTCAGCCGTGTCATCGATACAAAAAGCGTTATGGAATTACTCCATACCGACAAAAAAAGGAATATCACCGGCATCGATTACATTGTGTTGGAATCGATTGGCAAGGGCGTTATTAAAAACATATCTTTCGATACGATCGAAGACACACTAAATACCTACTCAAAAGGATAATGAAAGTAACCATACAGCCAGGTATCGTAAACGGAACAATAACCGCACCTTCATCTAAAAGTATGATGCAGCGCGCCTGTGCAGCAGCACTGTTACACCATGGCACCACCATTATAAATAACCCCGGTTTTTCTGATGATGACACTGCCGCATTAAATATCATTCAGCAGTTAGGCGCTACAATAATATCTCAAACAAAAGAAAGAATAGAAATAAAAAGCAATGGGATCAACCCTATCAGCGATACTATACATTGCGGTGAAAGCGGACTCTCAACAAGGCTTTTTACTCCAATAGCCGCTCTATCTGATAGCCCCATCCATATCACTGGGCATGGCACGTTATTAAAACGCCCTATGGATAGTCTCATCAATATGCTTACCGTACTGGGTGTTTCTATAACAAGTGTTGATAATAAACTACCTATTGCCGTACAAGGCCCGTTACAACCCAAAAGTATTCTAATCGATGGCGCATCAGGCTCCCAGGCAGTGAGTGGATTATTGTTTGCTTATGCTTTTAGCGTTAAAGAGCCAACAATTATCGAGGTCAGCAACCTGAAAAGCATTCCATATATAGCGCTTACCATACAGGTGCTACAACAGTTTGGCCGAACTGTGACACACGATGATTACAAAACATTCTATATCGACCCTACACGTTTCACACATCTACCTACAATAGAAATAAATATAGAAGGCGACTGGAGCAGTGCTGCCTTTATGCTTGTTGCGGGTGCTATCGCAGGAGAAGTGACGGTTAACAACATCACCCTCGCCTCTACACAGGCCGATAAAAAGGTAATAGAAGTATTGCAACAGGCTTATGCCAATGTGAGCATCGAAGATAACAGCATCACCGTAAAAAGATCATTGCTGCACAGCTTCGATGTAGATGCCACCCACTGCCCTGACCTCTTTCCTATCCTTGCCATCCTCGCCGCCTGCTGCGATGGTGACAGCAATATAACCGGTGTACACCGCCTGTTTGATAAAGAAAGTAACCGTGTAGAAAGTGTCTGCGAAATGCTGGAAAATTTTAATGTACACTTTTCTGTAGAGGACGATATACTCTGCATTACCGGCGAAGACAAACTGCAAAGTACTATAATTGATTCCTATCACGACCATCGTATAGCTATGGCAGCATCAGTTGGCGCCCTGCGCGCAAATAACTCTGTGGTCATAGAAGATGCGCAGGTGGTCAATAAATCTTATCCTGACTTTTTTAAAGATCTCGACAAGATTGGAACAATGTCCATGCTTGAGTGGTATAGTTAAGAACACCTTTAAAACGCTGCATGAAATAACTTTACACAAACTTTTGCCTTTTTAATTTTTATTTTTGACATAACATGAACACCTTCGGCAATACATTCCGCATCAGCATTTTCGGCGAATCTCATGGCCCGTGGGTTGGCTGTACTATTGATGGCTGTCCCGCTGGCATTAGCATCAATATCGCCGACTTCACCACCGACATTGACCGGCGCAAAGCAGGAGCTGCCGGCACTACGCCACGGAAAGAGGACGATACACCCATATTAGTAAGTGGTGTATTCAATGGCACAACAACAGGCGCCCCCCTCTCCATTGTATTTGAAAACAACAACACAAAATCTGCCGACTACGATGCGTTAAAGAACACGCCTCGTCCCGGTCATGCCGATTTTGTACTACATAAAAAATTTAATGGCTTTAATGACCATCGTGGCGGTGGCTATTCATCCGGCAGGCTCACTGTTGCAATAGTGGCCGCAGGTGTTGTTGCGAAAAAAATTATCTCACACATTAATATATCCGCTACACTAACAGAAGCCGGTGGCAATACAGACATAGATGCGGCAATTGCAAAAGCTGTAGAAGAGCAGGATAGTATTGGTGGTGTTGTTACCTGCACAGTCGCCGGGCTGCCCATTGGTATCGGCGAACCATTCTTTGATTCGGTGGAATCTATTATCAGCCATGCGGTATTTTCTATCCCTGCAGTAAAAGGGATAGAATTTGGTTCAGGCTTCGCAGCTGCAAAAATGAAAGGCAGCGAACACAATGATGCTATCATAGATGAACAAGGCACTACGCTTACAAACAACGCTGGCGGTATAAACGGTGGCATCACCAATGGTAACGAGCTATACTTCCGCATAGCCATAAAGCCTACCAGCAGCACGCCCAAAGAACAACACACGTGGAATACAGCTACTCAGTCAGTCGAGCCATTCACTGTCAAAGGCCGTCATGACCTCTGCATAGCACTGCGTGTGCCGGTAGTAGTAGAGGCTGTTACTGCGATAGCCCTTGCCGATTTAATGATGCGAAATAAATAGATATCGTTGTGTAGAGCCAGTCACTAATAATAATCAACACAAGTCAGTAATTTTCCTTTGTGCCTTATTTGCGCCTTTTGTAATTAAAGTTATGTGACCTGCTTGGCTAAGGACAGTGAGAATGTCGCTCAATCATTCAACGGCTCATCCACCAGCAACTGCATCAGTAACTGTATCTCATCCGCTTTATCCTCCTCACGCTTGTAGCGATAGCAAAGGCTTAGCTCTTCCATCATTTTAAAGATGATGCGTTTATTCGTTAGTGGGTTTAGGTAAGAGTTCTTGTCTTCTGCGTTTATTTTGCGCAGATAGGTGTCCACATCTTTTTGTGTATACACCATACCACTTATCGGGTCTATGTAAAATTGTATTTGCTGCACGCCATCGCTATCAGGGCTAAAAAAATTATGCAACGTATCTATATAGGCAAAGATGAACTGCCGTGGCACATCTACTGCGAAGACGGGTATATCGAGCATCTCGCTCAACGCCAGGAATAGTACACCTATGGTATACGCATTACCCTGCTTGCTATCCAGTACCTGGTTTATGAAAAATAATTTGGGCTCACGATCAGTTAGCTCATGTCCTTGTAGCTTGTAATAATTATAGAGTATACTGTTAAAGACATTTATCTGCTCCAGCGGCGTCAGGTAGTTATTTAGCTCCAGCCATATATTACGGCGCATCTGGTCAAACTGTGCCAGTATCGAAGGTACGTTCAGATCAGGAAATTGGTACTTAGCTACAAGTATCGCCCCGCGCAGCAGTTCCGGCTGTTTGGAATTACTCCACTCCATCAATTCGTTCTGCAAGTCGTTGAAGTGTACACGGTGTATCAGTAACTCTATACGCTCCTGCACACCTTCATCTTCCGTTACTTCCCAAAGCTGCTCCAGCGTGGGTATTATCTCTCGCCCGTAGTGCAGCAGTTTGTCGGCAACGGTATCAAACACCTCATTATCGGGGTCATCTATAAGCTGTAAAAGTGCCGATATCTCTTTGCTCTGGGGCATGCGCTACCTTTCTTTCTATACCCAATTTACGATAAAAACCTTACTTCTTCTTTCCTCTCGGCACTTTTTTAGGAGGGTTGGCTTTTACATCTTCTATAATGGCCTTTACCTCTTCTATCGTCAGCGACTTAGGGTCTTCTATTTTTTCCTTCGGTATCTTATAATTACGAAGGCCTTGTTTTATATAAGGGCCATAAGGACCTTTCAGTATGCGTATCTTTTCTTTCTCAAAAACCTTTATCTCGGCCTCTAACTTAGCCTTCCTCTTCTCTTCTATCAGCGGTGCTATCTCTTCCATCTCCACAGTGTACGGATCCATCTCCTTCTTCAACGAGTAGAAAGCACCTGCATGCTGTGCGTATGGACCAAAGCGACCTATATTCACCGTCACATCTTCATCTTCAAACTGTCCCAGGTTCCTCGGCAGCCTGAAGAGTTCCATTGCCTCATCCAGCGTTATTGTTTCTATGCTCTGCCCTACCCTTAGTTTGGCAAAGCGTGGCTTCTCTTCACCCTCGGCGGTTCCGCCTATCTGCACCATTGGCCCGAAACGGCCGAGCCTCGCTACAACAGGCTTACCACTCTGCGGGTCTACGCCCAACTCATGCTCACCCTTTGCCCTCGCGGCATTCTCAATAGTATGCGTTACACTTTCGTGGAATGGATGATAAAATTCATCTATCATCGTGTTCCACTTCGTTCTGCCACCCGCTATCTCATCAAATTGTCTTTCTATCTTGGCGGTGAAATCATAATCCATCACCTTCTCAAAATGCTCACGCAGAAAATCCGTCACCACCATACCCAGGTCTGTCGGGAATAATTTGTTCTTCTCTGCGCCTACATTTTCACTGCTTGTTGTTCTTGTTATTTTATCTGCTTGTAGTACCAATACTTCAAAGTTGCGTTTTACGCCTTCTTTTTCGCGCTTCTCTACATAGCCACGCGCTTGTACGGTACTTATAGTTGGTGCATAGGTCGATGGTCGGCCTATGCCTAGTTCTTCCAGTTTCTTTACCAGCGATGCTTCAGTATATCTTGGTGCTGGGCGGGTAAACCTTTCCGTTGCCCGCATCTCCTGCATGTCCAGCACTTGTCCTTCGGCAAGCGGCGGCAACATGCCTTCATTCTCTTCTTCACCATCCTCATCATCACGTCCTTCACTGTATACTTTCAGAAAGCCATCAAACCGCATTACTTCACCCGTTGCAGTCAGTGCATCCGGTTGTGTTGATACGGCTATCTTAGCTATCGTACGTTCCAATTGCGCATCCGCCATCTGGCAAGCCATAGTACGCTTCCATATTAATTCATACAGGCGGCTTGTATCAGCATCTCCTGCTGTACCCACGTTCATATCGGTAGGCCTTATGGCTTCATGCGCTTCCTGTGCAGAGTCGCTCTTTGTTTTATAAACACGTTGTTGATGGTATTTCTCGCCATAGTGCGATACAATGCTGGCACGTGCGCCTTCCAGCGCCGTTTCTGACAGATTCACCGAGTCTGTACGCATATAGGTAATGTGTCCATTTTCATACAGCTTTTGCGCCAGTAGCATTGTCTTCGATACAGAATACCCAAGCTTCCTGCTCGCTTCCTGTTGCAGTGTAGATGTTGTAAACGGTGCCGCGGGCGATTTTTTCGCCGGCTTTACCTGTACATCTTTCACGGTATAAGTAGCGCCCTTGCATTTTTCAAGGTATGCGTTCGCGCCGTCTACCTCTTTTATCTTATCCGGCCCTTCGGCTTTAAAGTTTACTTTCTTTTTATTGATGTCATCAGCCTTAAATACAGCTTCCACCTTGAAACTGCTCACAGCCTTGAACTTTGTTATATCACGCTCACGCTCTACGATAAGCCTTACCGCTACAGACTGCACCCTGCCCGCCGACAGATTATTGCGCATACTCATTTTGCGCCACAGTACCGGCGATAGCTCAAAGCCCACAATACGATCCAGTACGCGCCTTGCTTGCTGGGCGTTGACAAGATCCATATTCACAAAACGGGGATTATTTACCGCACGCTCTATGGCCGGCTTGGTAATTTCATGAAATACGATACGCTTGGTAGTATATGGATCCAGGTTCAGTACTTCGCAAAGGTGCCATGATATGGCTTCTCCTTCACGGTCCTCATCCGTTGCCAGCCATACATCGTCTGCTTTCTTCTGTAGCGATTTTAGTTCTTTTACTACTTTTTGCTTGTCGTCAGATATTTTATACTTCGGTTGATACCCATTATTCATATCAATACCCATATCCTCCTTCTCCAGATCGCGTATATGTCCGTAACACGACCGTACCTCAAAATCACTACCGAGTATTTTCTCTATCGTCTTGGCCTTCGCAGGCGACTCGACTATCAACAGATGTTTTGCCATTCTTTGTTCTTTGTGTGCCTTGTTTGCGGCAAACTTGTGCAATAATAGAATATTGTTCTGTAAAAAAGAAAAAGGGTAACGTTTCCGTTACCCCTATATCTTTTAATAATATTAAAATTAGTGAGCTACAACAACGCGGTTTGTAGTGCGTTCGCCGTTTGCTTCAACAGTGTAGAAATAAACACCTGCAGCAAGTTCAGATACATTGAAAGTAACCTTACCATTTGTAGTATTAGCTACATGCTGAGTTTTTACCGTCTGTCCTACCATGTTTATCAATGTAACATTCACATTAGCTTGTGCACTAAGCGCGTAGTTGATTGTCAACTGGCTTGATGCAGGGTTAGGAAGTGCATTTACAGTGCTGATGTTAGAAACATGGCCTACTTCGAGGTTATTACAAGTAGTGCATGTTACGTGATATACTATCAATGGATATTGGAGGGTGCTTGCGCCGCCGCCAGCTCCGGTCCATCCCCACATTGGAACGTATGCATTTTCCCAGCCATTTGTAAAGTTAGGCAATGTTTTGAAAACGCCTTCGTTTCTATCAGTTGAACTATAATGTGCAAACACAGGGTTTGTTCCATCAGAATTAAATATCAAGGCTGGGCGGAACATATTGTACCTATATAATGATGGGCCAGGGTTGCCTGTAAATACAGTATCATTTGGTACAAAGCTGGCATCACCACTTTTGAAAGATAATGACATACCTACAATATTAGCAGCAGAAACACTTAAAGGCGTATTCAACGCATATACTTTATCAAATATACCATTAGAGGTAGTATCACCCCAACTTGCACTCGTTAATAATATATCCTGCGCTACAGCAGGTGCAGAACCATCTCTGTTTGCGATACGGTTAGTAGTGCTATCATAAAACAGAACAGGGAAAGTTAATGTATCTACTGAATAATTAGCAGTTTCTCCTGTAAAATAAGACAACCCTATATTAGAAACACCTGATGTTGCACCGCCTGATACAAATCCTAGACGAAGTGTATCAACAACTGAAGTTTTCGCAGCGTTAAAACCATAAATACCAACTATTTCTACTGAATCTACAACATAAGCGTCTGAAGAAGTGATCTGCATCTGCCCTGGGTATAGTCCAGCATCATTAAAACCTGTGAATGTAGGATCAAATACATCACCTATTGATACCATAGTATTATGGCTTAATGTTGGACCTGAATATATATCCTGTGATGTTGTATCATTCCATAGGTAATTTGCACTCAGTAATTGAGAGCTAGATCCATAAAGAGTATCCAAGTAATTGACATAGTCATACCATCTGCTGTTAGTGCTTGTAGTTTTTGCAGCACTACGCAATCTTGCACCAGCATGATATTGATTGCCTGACCTGTCTACAGTTTTTGTTTCATTTGTTTGTCGGGTATTGACAATGCTCATTCTGCTTTCTTGTGCATTTGCACCGGCAACACAAGCGCCTGCCAATAATAGTAAAAAGAATTTTTTCATCGTTATTGTTTTTTTGGTAAAATAAGTGATTTCAAGGTAAAGATAACAATAATTTTTGGGCAAAAAAATAATGCAAATCACAAAAAAATGTAAAAAGGGGCAGTTTTAGGGGGATTTGATATGGCTGTTTATTCGTCCTTCCTTGTTTCTACAATACAATGACAATTATATCCCTATTAAGCAGAAGGGGTGCCATGGCACCCCTTCTGCTTAATACTAATTGATATCGTTTTACTTAGCGCCTGCCCGGCATCATACCTGGCATTGGCATGCCCATTCCTTTCATTTTATTCATTTGTCCCATCATCTGTTTCATCTGCTCAAACTGCTTCATAAAGGCATTTACTTCCGCTACATCCTTCCCACTGCCGGCAGCTATACGCTTGCGCCTGCTACCGTCTATCGATTCAGGATTGCTGCGCTCATAAGGGGTCATAGAGTTTATCATTGCCTCTATACCTTTAAATGCATCGTCCGATATATCTATTTCCTTTATTGCCTTCCCCACCCCAGGTATCATGGCCAACAGGTCTTTGATGTTACCCATCTTCTTTATCTGCCCCAGTTGCTCTTTAAAATCTTCGAAGTCAAATTTATTGGCGCGTATCTTCTTCTCTAATTTCTTCGCCTGTACCTCATCAAACTGTGCCTGCGCACGCTCTACAAGGGTAGTAATATCACCCATGCCCAGTATACGCTGCGCCATACGCTCAGGATAGAATATGTCCAACGCGTCCATCTTCTCACCCATGCTCACGAACTTGATGGGCTTATCTACAATGTACTTGATAGACAACGCCGCACCGCCTCGTGTATCGCCATCCAGCTTAGTAAGTACCACACCTGTAAAATCCAGGCGGTCGTTAAATGCCTTTGCTGTATTTACAGCATCCTGCCCCGTCATAGAATCTACCACAAAAAGTATCTCCTGTGGTTGTACCGCGGCTTTGATGTTAGCTACTTCCTGCATCATCGCCTCGTCAATAGCCAGGCGGCCTGCGGTATCTATTATTACTACACCATTACCATTCTGTTTCGCATGCGCTATCGCGTTCAATGCTATTGATACCGCATCCTTGCTTTCGGTTTCAATGTATACAGGTACCTTTATCTGCTCACCCAGCACACGAAGCTGCTCCATGGCTGCAGGGCGGTATATATCCGCCGCAACTAACAGGGGCTTGCTGTTCTTCTTACCTTTTAAGAAATTGGCCAGCTTACCGCTGAAGGTTGTCTTACCAGACCCTTGCAACCCTGCGATGAGTATTACGGTTGGCTTACCGGTGAGGTTTAGTTCTTCTTCCTTGCCTCCCATGAGTTCAGCAAGTTCATCCTTCACTATCTTCACCATCAATTGCCCAGGACTCACTGATGTGATCACTTTTTCGCCCTTGGCCTTATCCAGTATCTTATCGGTAAATTCCTTGGCTATCTTATAGTTCACATCCGCGTCAACAAGTGCACGGCGTATCTCCTTCACGGTCGATGCAACGTTGATCTCATTGATGCGGCCTTCTCCTTTTAACTGCTTGAACGCGGACTCCAGCCGCTCACTTAAATTATCGAACATAGTTTACGCTCTAAAAATGTGATATTCCTTTTATAAAGGTGTGCAAAATTAATTCAAATTGATGACAACTAAACTTTGTTGCTATACGGGCCTTATTTTTCTTTTTTACCTCATTATTTTAACCGCCAATTAATCCTTTAAATTTTTTTTTAATAAAATATAGCATTCATAACAAAAAGGTGTTAAATTAGTATCCTAAACATATAAGGCATGAAACAATTCAACTTAATAGGTACAATAAGCGCTGCTGCTATATTGCTTACAGCCGGCGCTGCTAATGCACAATTGAGCGACTGCAGCTCATTTATGCAGGGTAACCACGTAGAGGTAGGCGTTAACTGGAATGGGGCTTATGGTACCAGCAAAGATGCACCTGCTGGCTATCATCCCCGTGGCGCCGCAACTGAGTGGAACATCTGCGACAGCACAGAGAGCGACACAACAGGGCTGGGCTTTGTAGCTGACCCTAACTTTACAGGATGGTCAAGCTATTATGGCGACTACTTCCTTCCCGGCGACCCTGAAGAAGGATGGAGCATAAAAGCAGACGGTATGCAGCGCAACCAATACAATGATATGGGCACCCCTGCCAATCCGGCCATAGATAGTATGATAATCGGCAGCAACATCAGTTATACTAATACCGGTAGCACCATTACCACTACCTGGCAAGGCGTATTCGACAGTATACAGATAACACAGGTTACTACACTCGATACCGGTGATTTATTTTTCACTGTACACATGACGCTTACAAATCTCGGTAGCCTTGCGCGCGAAAACGTTTATTACCTTAGAACCGTTGACCCCGATAATGATGAACCAGAAACAGGTGATTTCACTACCCACAATACGATTGCACAACAACTACCGGATACCTCCGGCTATAGCATTGTAACCGCGGCCGGCATTGAGTTACCGGATGCATTTCTTGCATTGGGTGCTAACGACCCGCGTGCAAAAGTATTCACAATGGACTATGGCCTTACACCTTATGTAGACCTCGCCACCATATACTCAGAAGGAACTACTTATCAATACACACAAGGTGACACTTCTGATCTTGATGTAGGCATTGGTGTAGTTTTCAACATTGGTGAATTACCTGGCGTTGATAGTGCGGCAGATAGCACAGGCAGGATAGCAGGTAATAGCGCTACATTCACTTACGCTTATGGCTTTAAAAAAGGTGCAGTTGAAAATGGCTTTAACCCTACACATGCACTCGCAGTGCAAAACGTTAGCACAAACCAACCAACAATCGCCGCCTACCCTAACCCATTCAATAACTCACTTAACATCACAGGCCTTAATACTACAGACCACCTCGTGATCTTTGATATGATGGGCCGCAGCGTTAATGCAGATCTTACCATCCGTAATGATGGTACTAACAACTTTAAACTCAACATGCCTGCCGGCCATTATCTGTTACAGGTTATAGACAAGAGCGGCAATGTACGCTCGCGTATACCGGTACAGAAAATGTAAATAACATAAACAGTAATAAAATAGCGTGATGGTTTATGACTATCACGCTATTTTTATTACATTAATAAATAAAAATATTAAATTTGACTAAAACCAAAAAACATGAAAAAGATTCACCTATCGATTTTCGTATGTATTGCATGCGCAATTTCTACTACAAATGTTAGTGCACAGCTTGTAGACTGTAATTCCTTCTTAAAAGGCAACTATGTTGAAGTAGGTGTCAACTGGGATGGAGCATATGGCACCAGCAAAAACGCACCTGCAGGATATCACCCACGTGGTGCTGCAGCATTATATAATATCTGTGATAGTACTTACAGTGATACAACAGGCCTTGGCTTTGTTGCGGATCCTAATTATACTAATTGGGCAAACTATTTCGGGGACTATTTTCTTCCCGGGGATCCTGAGGAGGGTTGGAGTATTAGCGCAGATGGTCTGCAACGTGATCAATATAATGACATAACTGCCGAAAGTATAGATGATGCTGAAAATTTGTTAATAGGTAGCAACATTAGTTATACAAATACGGGCAGTACCATTACTACGACGTGGCAAGGTGTATTTGATAGCATACAGATAACTCAGATAACGACACTCGATACCGGGGATCTGTTTTTTACGGTAAATATGACGCTTACAAATCTCGGCAGCCTTGCTCGCGAAAATGTATATTATCTCAGAACAATTGACCCGGATAACGATGAACCTGAAACTGGCGATTTCGTTACCCATAACACGATCGCACGACAATTGCCCGATACATCAGGCTACAGCATCGTAACTGCCACAGGTATCGAATATCCCGATGCATTTCTTGCGCTTGGCGCTAACGACCCACGTGCAAAAGTATTCACAATGGATGGTCTTACACCGTATTTTAACCTCGACGCCATCTACTCAGAAGGTACTACCTATCAATATACACTAGGCGATACTTCCGACCTCGATGTAGGTATTGGTCTTGTCTTCAACATTGGTGAATTACCGGGTGTTGACAGTGCCGCCGATAGCACAGGCAGGATAGCTGGCAATAGCGCTACATTTAGTTATGCTTATGGTTTCAAAAGAGGAGCAATAGAAAACAGCTTCAACCCAACCCATACACTTGCTGTACACAACGTATCTACAAATCAACCAACAATCGCCGCCTACCCTAACCCATTTAACAATTCGCTTAACATTACAGGTCTCAATACTACAGATCACCTCGTGATCTTTGATATGATGGGCCGCAGCGTTAATGCAGATCTTACCATCCGTAATGATGGTACTAACAACTTTAAACTCAACATGCCGGCCGGCCACTATCTGTTACAGGTTATAGACAAGAGCGGCAATGTACGCTCGCGCGTACCAGTGCAGAAAATATAAATAATAACAAATTGTATTTCAGCAGGGTTATGATATCATAACCCTGCTTTCTTTTTTCGATACCTCCACAAGGTGTTAATATTCTTTCAATAATGCTTCTGGCACGGCTTTCGTAATACATAAGTAAACTAAAAAATTTATTATGAAAACCAGGATTTTAGGACTTGTACTGCTGATAGCAGTTTGTTTCGGTAGTGCGGCTTCAGCTTCTGCTGCTCCGTATCACCATCATCACCGCATGCATCACCCACATCACCGCCCGCATCATCGCCCGCACCATCGCATGTAATTAAGACCAACTAATTTAAAACGCCTTCATTTTTTGAGGGCGTTTTTGCTATGTGTCGGATGCTGTTATTACTATTATCCACATGCTGTTATTAATACTATGTTATTTAATCCCCCTTCACCCCTATTTTTGTAGCTACACATATTATACTTTGATAAAGAATATATCAGTTACCATTGCTCTTCTGCTGCTTTCTACCTGTTCATGGGGCCAGGCAACTTTTAAGGCCGGCTGGAACACATACAAAACGGGTATGCTCATACATGAGTATACCTACAGCTACATTTTTAAAGACAGTGCCCGCCTCTACTACATCGATAGCACACAGATATTTGTATCGCCCGATAGCCTTGCCACACTTACTATTGAATATCCTGCAAACTATCGCACCGCCATATACCTTAACCCTGCAAAGCAGGTAATAAAGAAAGATGAGTACAAGGGTGAAAACCTACAGGTATCCAGCGAATGGAAGTATGACGCCAAAGGCCGTAAAATTTTCCACTCCGAGGATAACAAGCTCAATGGCAATGTGTACAAACACAATTACGATTACAACGTCGATAAAGCTACAGGTTACACCGTGGTACAGGAAAGCTCTTTCTTTAATGGCAAGGCAGAGTTTTATACCAAAGACTATTACGATAAGAATCATGTAAAAGTAAAGCAGGTGCGCCTCAATGACAACAACCATGATATAGTGCATGTGGAAACCTACATCTACGACAAAGAAGGCAGGCTTACCGAACGCTCCGTATTCTTTCCGGAGTTCCAGGTAACAAAAAAGTTTCAAGAGATCGTGGACGATGATCCTATTAAGTGTCGTCGCTTTATACCTATCATGCAAAATGAAACTTTTACAATCAGTACCAAAGTATCTTTCTTAAAGAAATTCCTTACTAAGAATCAAGTAGTAATACTCGATAAAGACTGCAAAGATTTCGACTACAAATTTACCAACGGCCACACAGTAGATGTAGAGGTAAGCTCTACAAAGACCAACAATAAAAAGCAAGTGAGGCTACAGTTGAAACAATACCTATAAACTACGTTCCCAAATAAGCTTAGCGGTTATACTCATCAATTACTTCCCCGCAAAGCTATGCCCTGGCTTTATCATTTCGGGGTGCTGTTGTTGATACCTGATAATGTCAGGGATGGATACGTTTTGTACATAAGGGTTATCAGCATTATGGTCTATATAGTGCTGATGATAATCCTCCGCCTTCCAGAATGTAGTAAAAGGCATTACCTGCGCGGCTATCTTTCGTCTGTACTTATTACTAGCGTTGAGCTTGGCAATATAGTCATCAACCATTTTCTTTTCCTCATCGTTACGATAAAACACAATAGACCTGTACTGTGTACCTTGGTCGGGCCCCTGGCCATTTACCTGTGTTGGGTCTTCCTGCCCTTCAAAGTATATTTTCAGCAACTCGGGATAGGTGATCTTAGTACTATCGTAATATACGTTTACGGTTTCTGCATGGCCCGTATTACCTGTCTCTACATCTTCATAACTGGGGTTCTTTGCAGTGCCGCCTGCGTAGCCCGATGTAGCATCTATCACGCCCTTTATACTTTCGTACAAAGTCTCCTCGTGCCAGAAACAGCCCGCCGCAAATGTTGCCTGGCTGTATTTCGACAGATCTTTTGGTATGGGGTCGTTAGCAAATATCTTTGCTGTTTGTTGTGCCTTTTCAGGGCTAACAGATTGTCCGCAGGAAATGAGACTGGCCGATATAAGCGAGCCCAGTATTAAATATGATCTCAGATTGTTCATCATTGTATATTGTATCTACAAGTTACGATTTGCAGAAGTATATAGTTTGCATAAAAATCGCACCTTATGCAAGTCTTAACACTTTACAAAAAATGCACAAAGGGGAAAATCACAGTACCTGTAGTGGATGGATGATGCATGAAGTAGCACACCGCAGAAGAAGGGAAATAAAAAAGCCCATGCTGTATATACAACACGGGCTTTGTACACAAATTACATGTGTTGTGCTATTTTTTTGTCAAATACATTTTTAGGAGCTGCACCTATCTGTTTGTCAACTACCTGGCCGTTCTTTATGAACAATACACATGGTATGCTGGTAACGCCGTAGTTAATAGATGTGTTCGGGTTTTCGTCTACATTTATCTTTCCTACGTTCACCTTGCCGTCATACTCCTTACTCAGAGCATCGATCGTTGGGCCGAGTGCAAGACACGGGCCACACCATGGAGCCCAAAAATCTACCACTGTAAGTTTATCTGCCTTTAATACGTCTGTATCAAAATTCGAATCATTGAATACTGCTGCCATTTTTATTAATTTTTGCGTTTAATTCAGCACCAAAGGTAAATCAATATATAGTACACAACTAATAGAGAACTGATATAGTGGTATAAGTGTTCACAAGTTGTTCACAGTATGTAATTGCCAGCTAAGATGTTAAAAATACCCAATAATTGCATAATAAAATACATACATACACTAATCAACATAAAATCATTAAGATCTTCAGACAAAAAATTTATCTCAAACATCCTCAAGCCTGCGTCAATGATCAATTGCTGAGGAGGGCATGTGAATAGCCATTCAACCATCATCGATATTAGTTTAGTTCCTTCTGAAAGGAATCTAGGATCAGCCTATCGTCAAAACAACGGAATGTACTATGTCCCAAAATTTATTACAACAAGGGCTCATATAGTTGATAATATTCCAATAATGGTTTCTTAATCTATTGGTATCAGAGTGGTAATAGTACGCTTCTACCTTGCATGCATTAAAGTAAATTCTTTTTATCCCCATGCAAAACAGAAATTTTATGTACAAATTATTACCCTCTATGAACGTATTGAAACGTATAGGCATAGCGTGCCTGTTATTGTTGAGCACCAACGCAGTACTTGCACAAATAACCGGTTGGAACACCGGTGGTCTCGCTGGTACGACCCTCACTTTCGCTTCTACAACCATTGACCCTCATCTGGATACTCCAAGTCTGACTTTGACACGGGGATCAGGTGCTGCAGCAGCAAGCTTATCACATGGATTTTCGTCTTCTGGTTTCCCTGTGGGAGGCACAGAGGCCGAGGCCATAACCAGTAACAGGTATCTGCAAACAAAGCTAAATGCCAAGACTGGCTATAAAGTATCGCTCACCTCACTTGATACTAAGCTCAGGAGAACAGGTACAGGCCCTAACGCGTATATATGGCGCTACAGCACGGACGGTAGCACATTCCACGATATAGGAAGTGTTGTTTCATTTACCACCTCAGGCACTACAGGTGATGCACAGCCGACTATCGACTTATCGGGTATAACAGCACTGCAAAACGTGCTCAGCACTACCACTATCTACCTAAGGATGTATATGTGGGGAGCTACAAATACAGGCGGCACTTTTGCTATTGGCACCACCACTACATCAAATGACCTAGCAATTACCGGCACTGTTGTCTCAGCTGTAGGTGTAGCCCCTGCAATTACCGGCAATCCGGCAAATGTTATGGGATGCACAGGTATCAATGCTAACTTTACCGCTACTGCTACAGGCTCCCCTGCTCCTACTTATCAATGGCAACGAAGCACCACCGGTACAGGCGGCACATTTGTAAACATTACTACTGGCATGGATGGCGGCGTATACGGCACGAGCTTTACAAATGATACACTGACCGTAACCGCACCACCCGTTTCAATGTCTGGTTATGCATATCAAATGGTAGCAACCAATACATCGGGCTCAGCAACATCTACAGCAGCAACACTAACCGTCAATACTACTCCCGCCGTATTGCCCATAAGTGGTGCAGGTAATATATGCATTGGCTCGCCAATAGCGTTATCTGAAACCACTACCGGCGGCACCTGGAGCAGTAGTAATACATCTATAACTACTGTTGATGCAACGGGTCATGTAACAGGTGTATCACCGGGAACGGACACTATATTGTATTCTGTAACCAGCGGTTCTTGCACCGGCTTAGCACTATATCCCGAAACCGTCGCCCAAACCCCAACGGCCATCTCTATAACACCGTCGGCAGCTATCATGTGCCCAAGTAGCCCTGCACAGTTGTTAACCGTTTCAGGTGGTACGGTGAATGTGCCTACTACAGTTTCTTCGGGTTCTATAAGCGCAACCTTCAGTACTGGTGTGGCAGCTACACCATCTTTATCCGTAAGCATACCGGCTGACGCAGTTGTAACCGGCGCATCGGTAACATTTAATGCTACACAAGCAAGCGGCGGATGGGATGCTGATAATATAATAAACCTAAAAGCGCCGAACGGCAACATACTAAATCTCGTGGATGCCAAGGGTGGTAGTGGTAGTACAGGTGGCTTCGTAAACACCACTATCAGTTCTACAGGGTCGACTGTAATACCTGCTACCGGCGCACCATATACCGGCACATACATCGCAGATGCGGTAAACGGTGTAGGATCTACGGGCCTTGTATCGAATGTAACAAGCTGGGCTGGGCTGACAGGAACACCAAATGGCACCTGGCAATTGCTGGGTGATTATACTTTCACCAGCGGTACCACAACCTTTACATCATGGACTTTGACCCTTAACTATACTTATCATGTGCCAATAACATGGGCGGCAACAACAGGACTGTTTACAGATTCTGCAGCTACAATAGCCTATACAGGGACTGCGGCAGACACTATATACGCATTGCCCGGGGCTACGACAACTTATACCGCAGCGGCTACCTACCTCACTTGTGCCAGCAACGCCAATGTAACGGTGACATTCAACACGGTTCTTACCCTGCCACAGATCAATGGCACCACACATTTGTGCGCTGGCACTACAACTACGCTCAGCGACTCTACAAGCGGTGGTAAATGGAGCAGTAGTGATACAACGATCGCAAAGGTGGACAGCATGACCGGTGTTGTAACAGGAATAAACGGAGGCGTCGCTAGCATTACATATACTTATAATACCGGTGCTTGCTCAGGATCGGCCTTTATTTTGGATACAGTAAATTCATTACCTGTCATAGCCACTATCAGTGGAGGCAGCAATGTATGTATCGGCACACCATTGTCATTAACAGATGCTACAACAGGCGGCATATGGACTACAAGCAATGCGGCAGTGGCTACGGTAGATGCATCGGGAAATGTAACGGGTGTGGCACCAGGCAGCGTAAACATCACATATAGCATAAGTGATGGTACCTGCTCTAATAGCGCAACAGCTGCTGAAAACGTAGCTTACACGCCCACAGCACTTACCGTAACCCCGGCTACACTAACGATGTGCGCAGGCAGTGCACCACAACTACTTACCGCGACAGGTGGCAATATAGCCAGTAGTGTAACAGTATCTTCAGGAACCATAAGTTTGTCAGTAGCAAGCCCCTCTGCTGTCGTAGTAAACCCAGTTGCCGTAAGCGGCATACCGGCTGGCGCTACAATAACGGGAGCATCAGTAAAACTCAACTTTTCTTCGACATTCCTGAATGATTATATCTTTAACCTTAAGGCGCCAAACGGCAACATATTGAACCTGGTAAACCTTGAAGGCCCTCATGGCGCGGGTAATTATACTAATACAATCATCAGTTCACTAAGCGGCACGGCTATAAGCGGAGGCACTACACCGTTTACAAGTACTTATGCCGCAGACAGGGCATCAGGAGCAGGCCCTGCCGGGAATACATCGAACGTAACATCATGGAGTGGTCTGTATGGCATACCAAACGGGTCGTGGAGCATTATAGCTGATAATTCCAGCACCTTTACCAACTCGCCTACAACGCTTACCTCGTGGTCTATAACTATCAACTATACTTACAATTTCCCGGTTACATGGTCGTCTACTACAGGATTATTTACTGATTCTGCAGGCTCTATACCATATACCGGAACTATAACAGACTCTGTATACGCTATGCCATCGGGCGACGTGATCTATACAGCTACCGCGACAAATGGTGCATGTAGCAGTTCTAATACAGCTAATATAACTGTTAATCCATTGCCTACTGTTACCTTAGATGCAGCAAGCGTACCTGCTTGTATTGGCTCATCTGCTTCGTTTACTTATTCTGCTACAACAAGTAGCCCCACAACATATTCTATCGTATGGGGCCCTGCTGCTATTACAGACGGGTTTACCAATATCATAGGCGCATCCTTCACCGGCGGCGGCATTAGCGCGGCCATTCCCGGTAGTGCAACAACGACTACCTATACCGGTAATCTTACGGTAAGCAATGCTACATGCACCAGCATCACATATCCTGTCAGTGTGGTGGTAAATACTCCCCCTACGGTATCTGTAACAAGCGCAGGAACAGTATGTACCGGCTTTGCTACAACAATACACCTGGTTGGCGGAGCTGCAGATACCATAATCTATAGTATAGATGGTACAACACAACCCGCAATAGTATTGGACGGCACCGGCAATTATGATATAGCAACTGCACCGCTTACCGCCAGCACTACGTACGAAATACTTACGGTGAACAATGGTATTTGTACCGCAACTGTAGACACATCAGTAACTATAACACCTACACTACCGGGAACATGGACAGGGGCAACAAGCAACGACTGGAGCGTAAGCACGAACTGGACATGTGGTGTAATACCTGACGCAACAGTATCTGTAACGATACATGCAGGCACACCTAACCCGCCGGAAATAACATCGGGTAGCTTTGATGTGAATGGATTAAGCATAGATAGCGGTGTAACATTTACAATTGACGGCTCATCTACACTTAATGTAAATGGTAATCTTGTTAATAATAACGGTATTATCAGTGGTACAGGTACCATTGCATTAACCGGTAGCACACCACAAACTATAAGCGGTAACGGAACTGTAAATAATATGTCGTTGAACAACAGTACAAGCGCAACGATCACAGCCGGCGCGGTACATATTATCGGAACACTGTCTTTCGCAACAGGATCCGGAGCATTCAATACAGGTGACTCACTGATATTAATATCAACAGCAACTGCAACGGGTAAAATAGGGCCATTGGATGTTACATCATCTGTAAATGGTAATGTTACTTGCCAGCGATATATACAAGGTGGTAAAAGGGCCTTCCGTTTCTTTGGTCATCCGTTTGATGCGGCAATACAATTGACGCAGTTGGAAGACGATATTGATGTTACCGGAGATGGTGGCGCACTGAATGGCTTTACACCCACGTACACAAATAATCCTTCAGCTTTCTGGTATAACACATATACCGGTAACGGTTCCACAATATACGATAGTACCGGATGGACAAGCTATACAGGCATTACTGATAGCTGGAACAGGTATAAAGGTATCTATGTACTCATAAGGGGACAGAAATATGAAGGTATATGGGTGTGTGACACGTGCTATACTCCGAGCCCGGTAACCATCTCACTAACAGGTCATATTAACCAGCAGTCGTTAGATATACCGCTTGAAATGGGCGATACATCTAATTACAATGTCTTATGCAATCCTTATCCATCACCAATAGATATAGGTACCGTTATCAATAATGCCAAAACAGCCGGGCAGGTAGGCGGATCTTTATACTGGGTATGGAATCCTTATGATGCAGTGCAAGGTACATATGTACCTATGGTAATAGGTGCTCCTTACAACATAGAAGGACTTGCGTCATTTGAAGTAAGTGCTTTGTTTGATGGCGCTACGCTACACTTCGATGAAGACAATAAAACAAATACCGGTGATAGTTCATTATTAAGAACAACCGCAACAAGTGCACAGTATGTAATGCTACACTTGTTTGATACCACCGGCAAGGAATGGGACAGAACATACGTTTCCTTCAATGAGCTTGCAGCTAATAGCGCTGATGCTTATGACGGCAAAAAGGTGCATAACACAAATCTGAACCTTTACAGCATTACCGCAGATAATAATGACTTTAGCTTTGATGCCCGCCCATTTGTAAATGGTAGTGTGATACCATTAGGTATTGTTACAAACAAACCGCAAACCTTTACAATAAAGGTGGATGCATTCTCAGTACCTGCCGGTGGTAGACTGTACCTCCACGATAAATACACAGGTATTTATAACGAGCTATTATTGGGCAGCACCTATACATTTACTATTGGCTCTGATACTTTGTCACAAGGCAATAATCGCCTGGAGCTGGCAATGGGTAGCGATGTAACCACAGCAGTAAATACAATAAATAATGGCATAAAGGTGTCAGTGACCCCAAACCCTGCGAAAGACGATGCACTCGTTACATATACCTTTACTACCAGCGACAAAAAAGAGCTGAGATTAACTGATGTTTCCGGTACGGTAATAACAAAGGTGAACCTCGGCACACAGCAACAAGGTAGTGTACGTATTCCATTGACCGGCCTTGCAGCAGGCATGTATCTCATAGAGGTAAGCAATGGCAATAAGACAGAAGTACAGAGGTTAATAAAGCAATAACTTCCAATAATATTTTAAGCAGCAAAGACATAAGGAACGCGCCTTATGTCTTTGTTGTTTTTATAACAATCCACATGTCTCATTGCTCGTTATACAATGAGCATGTATCGGGCGATATTGTTTTATCGCGTACTTATTTTATACTTCGACATTTTATAATACAGCGTTGTACGATCTATGTTGAGTAACTTGGCAGCTTTTGATTTATTATATTTTACCTGCTCCAGTGTTTTTATGATCATTTCCTTTTCCGTATCGGCCTGTACCGCACGGAGGCCATTATAAAGAGGCTGTGGTGGCTCGTCTACAGACAATATCATTTCCCTCGGCAAATCCGTCATCGTTATTTCATTACCTCTGGCAAGTAATAATGATCGTTTAATAACATTTTTAAGCTCGCGCACATTTCCTGGCCAGTCGTACTTTAAAAAGAGGTCGTACACCTCTTGTGTTACTCCCTTCACCTCTTTGCCTAATTCACTATTTGTCTGATCAATGAAGTAAGTAATAAAGCCGGCAATATCTTCTTTACGTTCTTGTAGCGACGGTACAGTTAAGGTAAATTCATTCAACCTGTGGTAAAGATCTTCTCTGAATTTTCCGTTCTTAACCGCCATTATCAGGTTCTCATTTGTAGCACAGATAATACGTACATCTGTTTTAATATAGTGGCTGCCACCTACCGGCTGTATTTCATGCTCCTGCAATGCACGCAACAATTTCACTTGTATTTCATAATCAAGGTTACCCACTTCATCGAGAAACAATGTACCCCCGTTGGCTTCCTGAAACTGGCCTGTTTTATTTTGTACTGCTCCCGTAAATGCACCTTTGACATGGCCAAATAACTCACTACCTGCGAGGTCTGAAGACAGGGCGCCACAATCCAGCGCTACAAATGGCGCATCCTTACGCTTGCTGAGATCATGTATACTACGAGCCGCCAATTCCTTGCCAGTGCCATTATCACCTTGTATAATGACAGAAAAATCTGTAGGCGCGACAAGTGCTATGTATTCATTCAGTTTTTTTGATGCGCTACTTTTCCCTTCAATAAATGTTGCTGTTTGTTTTGCAACTGGCAGTGGTTGTTTTTTATCCTTCAGTATGGTTTGCACTACAAGCAACAACTCATCAGGATTTACCGGCTTGGTAATATAGTCGTAAGCCCCCAGCCGTATGGTCTTTACTGCTGTCCGTATATCATGAAAGCTGGTCATGATGATGGTAGGGACAACTATCTCGTGGCTGTGCAAAAAAGTGAGTATTTCCATACCCAGCCCATCCGGCAAGCGGTAGTCGAGCAATACAAGATCATATTTCTTTTTTTGCAACAACCCTTTACTCAATTTTATATCAGCAGCGATCTCAACGCTGAAATCATGTCTTGTCAGGAAACGTTCCAGTAATTGGGCAAAGGTGAGATCGTCTTCTATGATAAGTATAGCGGGCATATATATAGTGGGCAATATACAAATATCGGTTAAAAGAAGAACAGGGAGACGACTATTGTCATCTCCCTGCCGGATAAGTTCCCATGGTCGTAGGATGTTATTTTACTTTTCCGTCCTTATCAAGATTCACTATTGTGGTCTTGTCGTCTTTTTTCAGTTCTACTGTATAAGATACAGGATCTGTTTTTGTTGCCCATGCTGTACTTATAACCCAACCTTTGTATTGGTCGCCTGCTAAAGTTGCTTTTACTGCATCAGGAAGGGTTGCCGGGTCTATCTTTGCTTTACTATCATCTTGCGGAGCTGCAGCGGTTGTGGTAGCAGGTGCAGTTGTTTTCACATCTTGCGCATACATTGTAGTAGCCACACTCACGAGCATAAATGCTGATACGATCACTTTTTTCATAACGTTCTTGGTTTTTAAAAGATTAAGTTTCATGCAGTATATTGCTAATCACATGCCAAATGAAGATCGATCTTTTACAACTACTGATTGACAAACCGTTATGAACCAGTATAAAAGTCATATACTTTACAGAGTGTTGAAAACTCCTACACTTTGTAGGAAAGTTTACCGCGCAGCAAGCCTGATAGCATCGGTTACAGAATACAATTTTCCCAGTATATCATTTATATCCATCAATGCATCTTCTATGCCCTGACCATTGCGCAATGCTATTTCCCGGCTTCTTAACTCGTCCGTAAATTGAGTAATACCTAATTGTCCGAACCGACCTGCAAGCTTATGGAAAATGTCGGCCAGCATTTGGCTGTCTTTGCTTTCGAGGCTCTCTTTCATTGCTGTAATGTCTTTCTCTGTTTCTATTAAAAAACTATGCAAACTTGCCTGCAGCATTTCTTTATCATCACCAACCATCTTATTAACAGAGGACAGATCTAACGATACTTCTGCTGTATCTATCTGCGGTACCCGTTCATACATATATATCGCATTCAGAAGGTCTTGCTCCAGGAATGGCTTCATTACCAGTGCATCAAAACCTTTATTCAATATAGCATCTTGCTCATCGGGTAAGGCCTGTGCTGTAAGCGCTATATATACCGGTTGCGTTGCTACATTTCTTTCGCGCAGCATACTGCATAAGGCAATACCATCTATTACGGGCATTCTTATATCCATTAGCACAACAGCTATCTCATGGGGGAAAGGCGTTTGTAATACCTCCTCTGCCGATGAAAAGCAAGTGTGTGCAATATGATATTTATCCAGTATGGTATGGCATAGCTGTAATATAAAAGTATCATCATCTACCACCCACACATGGCCCTTGTAGCCATTTTTAACAGGTACATAATCTATGGGGCTTGCCACTACATTCTCTGCTTTTCTGAATGGCAATGTAACAGTGAATTGTGTACCCTCCCCCATTATGCTATCTACTGCTATAGTACCATCGTGCAGGTCGACAAGGGACTTTACAATGCTTAAACCAAGACCCGTGCCCGAGCGTTTGTGCACATTACTACCCTGCTCAAACTGGTTAAACACTTGCATCAACTCTGCTTGCTTTATGCCACTACCTGTATCTGCCACTATAATTGTAAATACAGATGTATCATCTGCATGAGTCGTTTCAGATACGGATAATGATACACTACCATGGTCTGTAAACTTAACAGCATTGCCTAGCAGGTTCAGTAATATTTGTTTGAGTCGAAAGGAGTCGCCGGAATAATAACTATCAGGGCTCACCTGTATATTGTAATTCAAGGTCAGCTGCTTTATATCCAGTTGCACGGATATCATTTCCTTCACCTCCATTAGCAGCGTGTACATGTTAAAGGGCTTGTACTCCAACGTGTATTTACCTGAAATAATACGGCTGTAATCCAGCACTTCATTTACTATCTGCAAAAGGTAGTGTGATGACTGGTATATATTCTGCAGGTCTTGTGCTTTAGGGTGAGGATTGTTCTTTACCTGCTCCGCAATGCCTATGATGGTTTGCAAAGGGGTACGCAGCTCATGGCTCATGTTAGCAAGGAAGCGCTGTTTTACAAGGCCTGCTTCTTCGGCTTCATCCCTTGCAATAATGAGCTGGCGGCGGTATTGATTGCTCTGCGCTATATCTGAAAATATAAAGACTACCAACACAACCGTTGCCAATACGAACAGCACCAGCACAATGGTAATATTATTCATGCTGTTATCCACCAGCCTGTTGGCCATAGTATTCTTTGCTGCCGCGCGTGCTACCTCGCCTGCTTCTATATCTTTTAATATGCTTATCAGTTGGGCTATCAGCATATCGCCTACCCTGTTCAACTCTGCCTGTTTTTTCATCAACAGGTCGCGACGGGCTATCCTGTTCGATTCTACCTTTGTTATCGCCATGCCCAACTTGGTAAGGCTATCACCACTGCTACCGATCTTTACGGTATCGATACGCACATTGAGCTCCTCTTGTACCTGGCGCTGCACCTGCCTTGCCTGTGGCTTTTTACGGGAGAATATCCTGTTCCACAGGGTTTGTTTTTCTTCTTCCGGGTTTAGTGTATCTATTACTGTTTTGGTAGCCCTGCTGGTGGTTATAAGGTTGCTATCTATATGCGAGCGGGCGGTTTCTATCAACCCAGACAGGTTTTTTATTTCGGTTGCAAGGGTATCGTTTTTTACCAATGCACCATGCAACTTTATGTATCTGAGGAAAAGCAGATCGCGCTCATAGAGTATCTTCTTCATGGAATCGATACGTACTACCTGCGTCTTGTTTTCGAGGCTCATACCACGAAGCGAATCCAGCATCATCTGCAGGTGGCGCGACTCTTTGAGAAAAGGATTGTACTGCGTTGGCACCTCCTTGAGCGCCTGGTGCCGCTGCAACTGATCGAGCTCTACCACGTTCCTGAACAGATCGTTTACCAGTTGTATCTTGGTATTGGGTTTTGAAAGCTGATCGACCGTAGAGAGAATACGCTTGAAGGTGAACCGGCTGATGTATAGCGACAAGAAAGTAGCACCACATGCCAGCAGGCAGGTGATGACTATTTTTACTACTATCGATTTATTATTCTTCTTTATGGAAAAGATGTTTCCCATTCGTTTTCATGGATTACAGGAAGGTGATATTACCAAATATTCTGTTTATAGTATGTTAGATATTTTCACAGAGAGGAACGGGAACAATCTATAATTGATAATCAATGAAGTAGCGAAAGGTAAAATAGCTTCGATGGCAAGCTATATATCCCTCATTTATCATCTTCTATCAATCATTCAATCACCGCCCTGCCCCATAAAGGGTTATATTATTATACCATTAATACCGTAAATTCGCCATCACAAATCACACTCTGATGAAAATATTATCCACACTTACCATTGCAGCCTCGCTGGCCATGCTCGCCTCGTGCGGCAACGGCGGCTCGGGCACTGCAAGCAACAACGACACCTTGACAGCATCAAATCCCTTTTATGCGGCAAGTACATTGCCCTTTCAGGCTGCTGACTTCAGCAAGATCCAGAACAGCGACTACAAGCCAGCCATCGAAGCCGGCATGAAACAACAACTCAATGAGGTAGATAAGATAGCCAACAATCCGGATGCGGCCACATTCGAGAACACTTTTGTGGCACTGGAAAAAAGCGGACAGTTGCTGCGCCGTGTAAGTATGGTCTTTAACCTCGTTACCGGTGCTAACACAAATCCAGAACTGCAAAAGCTACAGGAAGAGGAAGCGCCGAAACTGGCAGGCGTTAACGATGCCATGTTCTTAAATACAAAGCTCTTTAAGCGTGTAGAAACCATATACAACAACCGCGCGCAGCTAAAGCTCGATGCGGAATCAAACAAGCTGGTGGAATATTACTACCAGAAGTTTCAACTGGCGGGCGCCAAGCTATCTGATGCAGATAAGGACACGCTCAAAAAGATGAACGGTGAAGAAGCATCGCTGATGGCGAAATTCAACAACCAGCTACTGGCCGCTGCTAAAGCTGGCGCACTGGTTGTAAGCGACAGTACAGAACTGGCCGGCCTTTCTTCAGGCGCGTTGCAGAGCGCTGCCGCTGATGCAAAAACTGCCAAGCTCGATGGAAAGTACATGCTGCCATTGCAGAACACTACTACACAGCCTGCGCTTGCATCACTTACCAATCGCGCTACACGCCAGAAGTTATTCGAGGCATCGTGGAACCGCGCAGAGAAAAACGACTCTAACGATACACGCGCCGTTATATCGCGCATAGCACAGATACGCGCTAAGAAGGCTAAGCTGATAGGCTTCCCTAACTTTGCCAGCCTGCAGTTGCAAGACCAGATGGCCAAGACGCCAGAAGCTGTTGAGGCATTCTTCAGCAAGCTGATACCTGCCGCTACTGCCAAGGCTAAAGTAGAGGCAGCCGACATACAGAAGGTTATAGATGCACAAAAAGGCGGTTTCCAGCTACAACCATGGGATTGGGATTTTTACGCAGAGCAGGTGCGCAAGGCTAAGTATGACATTAACGAAGACGAAGTAAAACCATACTTTGAGCTGAACAATGTGTTGCAAAACGGCGTGTTCTTCGCGGCTAATCAGCTCTACGGGCTTACATTTAAAGAGCGCAAAGATCTACCTGTTTACCAGAAAGATGTTCGCGTGTTTGAAGTATTTGACAAGGACAGCACTTCTATCGCTCTCTTCTATTGCGACTATTTTAAGCGCGACAACAAGAATGGTGGCGCATGGATGGATAACATGGTAGGCCAGTCGAAACTGCTGGGTACAAAACCTGTTATCTACAACGTATGCAACTTCACCAAGCCTGCCGATGGCCAGCCAGCGCTCATTAGCTTCAGCGATGTAACTACTATGTTTCACGAGTTTGGTCACGGACTTCACGGTATATTCGCCAGCCAGCAATACCCTAGCCTCTCGGGTACTGCTACCGCGCGCGACTTTGTTGAGTTCCCTTCTCAGTTCAATGAGCATTGGGCATCAGACCCTACGGTGTTCAAACACTATGCTACCCATTACAAGACCGGCGCGCCCATGCCGCAGGTATTAGTAGATAAGATAAAGAAAGCTGCCACCTTTAACCAGGGCTACGCGCTTACCGAGATACTCGCCGCCGCCGACCTGGATATGCAATGGCATAAGATAACCGCCGACATGCCGCTACAGGATGTGGATAAATTTGAAACTGAAGCCCTGCACAAAACAAACCTTGACCTGCCACAGGTACCAAGCCGCTACCGCAGCAGCTACTTCCTGCATATATGGAGCAATGGTTATTCTGCAGGCTACTACGCATACCTGTGGACAGAGATGCTGGATGACGATGCTTTCTCATGGTTCCAGGAGCATGGTGGCCTTACCCGCGAGAATGGACAACGCTTCCGCGACATGATACTATCCCGTGGTAACACTGAAGACCTCGGCAAGATGTTTGCAGACTTCCGTGGCCATGCACCGGATATAAACCCTATGCTGGTGAACCGTGGACTGGTACCAGGTAAATAAAATACATCACAGATCCTTTATACGGCCCTTCACGAAAGTGAGGGGCTTTTTTATTTTTAATTCAGCATCGATATAATGCAGAATAAACGCGCAGGAAGGTTCATTATGCAATTGTTCCCCTATTAATAAGTAGAGTATTAATTTTATAAATGGTATGGAATAGCTATCATCTTATCAAAGTAAAGTCTCCTTTTTTCTCTAACGTTTTACCGTTTGCACAATCACATTTTAAATAATAAAAATAGCTGCCTATATTTTGTTCTATTCCATGAAATTTGCCATCCCATCCTGTATTGTCTGCATTAGTTGAAAATACCTCTTGACCGTACCGGTTCATTATCATAAAGGTGTGCAAAGTATGATTGCCTGTAAATAGCGGTTTGTATATGTCATTCCTGCCGTCGTTATTAGGCGTAAAGGCATTAGGCAAAAACACATCACATGGCGCTGTTGGGTCATTGGGCGTTATACCATCAAATGTTGCTGCTCCGTTTACTACAAACGGGTACGTGCACAAAGTGTCGAGGGTAGTATGCCCTGCTATATCTATCTCTACCAGCCATGAAGTAGCTGTACCGTCTGTTGCTAAGATGAATGCCCGGGTACCAGTGCTTTCTTTTACGCTGAATGCACCATATGCATCGCTGTTCAGTGTCATATACACAGTGCTGGTAGAAGGATCGGGCAGAGATACTTCTACCAATGCATCCTTGTTCAAAGAACTGATGTAAGCCGTCATAAACATCCTTCCTTCATAAAAGAACATATCGGCCATTGGAAAAATATTGGATGGAAAATAGCCAAGTCTACTAAACGTACCTGAGGTATACTTTAATAATACGCCAAGCCCGCCACTATCTGTACCTGCGGCATATAAGTTGCTTACCGAGTCAGCTACTAGTCCGTTGATATTTCCATACGGGCCTAGCGGGAAATTGCCAATGTGTTCGCACGAGGTTGGATCATAACTGCTTTGACGGAATAACTGGCCATCTGAAGTTATATACCAAAATTTTTGATCCAGATCGAAAGCTATATCAGTGAATATAGCACCTGTTGCGTTGCAGCTGGGCAGGGAAACGGAGTTACAATTATCTATATTTAGTTGTAACGTATTGGATAGCCCGGTGTAATTAGATTCTGTAATGTAGAAATTTTGACATTGACCAATAATACTAATTAAAAGCAATAGACCAGCTAACTTATATCTTATAATGTTAAACAATAGCAGAGGTTGTTTATAGCAATTTGAATGTTGAATCTATATCAGAACGATAAAGATTACTATATATTGTTTTAAGAAAATAAACAGATTGCGGAAGCTGACCTGACGAATAAAATATTAAATATCTACCTTTAAATAGCCATGCCCGCCAACTTCAATGCTGCCGCACCATACTACGATAAGCTTTCGCGGCTGGTGTATGGTAGTGCTCTTATGGATGCGCAGATGTATTTGTTGCAGCATATAAGAGATGGGGACAAAATACTGATAGTAGGAGGCGGTACGGGTGCAATACTTGAAAAAATAACGGAACGTTTTAGTAGTGGCCTGGCTATTACTTATGTAGAGATAGCAGAAAAGATGATGGCGTTATCACAGCAGCGGAACGTAGGAAACAATGTAGTCACCTTCATCAATAAAGGTATAGAAGATGTGCCGGCGGATAACAGTTATGATGTGGTCATCACGCCATTTCTATTCGATAATTTTACTGAGGAAACATTCCGGCACATGTTTGCGCACATAGATGGGTTTCTGCGACCCAATGGACTGTGGCTCACCGCCAGCTTTCAGCAGACGGATAAGTGGTGGCAGCGGTTATTGCTGCAAAGTATGTTCACGTTCTTCAGGCTGGTATGCAGTATAGAAGGCTCTCAACTGCCTAAAATAAATGAGCAGTTTGCAGCGCATAGGTATGCACTAACAGATGAGCGAACGTTCTTTAGAAAGTTCGTGTTAGCGAGCGTTTACAAGAAGCAATAGCTATATCGCTTCTTCCAGTATCTCCCTGGCCAGTTCGCCTTCCAGTTCTTTAAGGTCGTCGGTAAGCGGATGATCGGTATGAAAGAAAAGCTCACCGCCAGCCGTAAAACGCATCTCCATCGGAAAAGGTTCGCTTTTGCCCCCATCGAGCAATACAGGAGGATCTACCTCTATCTCATAGCGAAGTACATCGTTCTCGTTATGTACTGTTACATCGCACAGCCATTCGCCACCGTTGTCAAGTTCTATTGCTAATTCGTATTGCTTTACCATCATTAAATAAAGTTATGCATTCGGTAATACAAATTTCCTGCCAAGGATATAACGATATATGATTGGTGAATAAGCGATAGGCATTTCAATATTGATGAAGTGCTTATTTGTTAATTATTAAGATAAAATATTTGAAATATTTATTTAATTTTAATGATTGTTTGGGTTTATACCCTACCACTCTTTGAGTTTGTTAGCATAATTATATACCTTTCGTCATCCTTTCGGGGATGAACCGATCTGCATGTCTGAGCACGCTACACCACCTATACCACAAGGCCAACTTATTGAGAAAAAGCATTTTCAGGTATTCGATACTTTCCGGTTCTTCGCCTTCTTGAAGGTATTTTTACAGCATTTGCCCATTGTTGCTTTCGCATGGTTTAATGTATTAAGAGCGGGCGGTATTATAGGCGTGCAGTTCTTTTTTGTGCTCAGCGGCTTCCTGATAACCTACATCATCTTCAACGAAAAAAACCAGACAGGCACTTATAGTCTTAAAAACTTCTTTGCCCGGCGTGTACTGCGTATCTGGCCATTATTCTATCTATTGGTGGCTGTATCGTATGCTATACCTTATATTTTAGAGGCGCTGCATCAGCACAAGGTGATGAATGGTTATAAGCCTACGTGGTGGGTATCGTGCCTGTTTCTCGAGAATTACAAAATGATATTTACACATAGCTTTCCCCGCGAGGAGGAGTTGAGTGTCACATGGTCGTTATGTGTGGAGGAGCATTTTTACATTATCTGGGGGCTATTGCTGTGGATATTCCCAATAAAGGCGTTTCCTAAAATTGCCGCGGCATGTATCGCTTGTGCATTGATCGCACGTTCCATTTTTGCTCATTACAACCTCGACCCTACCGATGTGTTTACGAGTATGGATCTTTTTGCCTTAGGTGCTATACCCGCGTACCTGCTCGTGTTCCATGGCGAGGCAGTAGCGCGGTTTATTAACAAGGTGCCACGAGCACTATACCTCACATTCCTTACACTGGTAGTAGTTTACGTAATAGCTATAGCGCAGATAAAGAACGTCACTACCATAAACATCTGGCTCACCTCGCTATCCGGTATCATTTTCAGCCTGCTCATTTTCCTGTCAACACAGAATAGAAAGTTCTTTGAGCCTCCGGCTATGCTCACTAAAGCGGGGACCTATACTTATGGGCTGTATATGTATCACATCCTTATCATCGTATTGTTGGTAAGGGTATTCGACCGACTGCAACTGTCTTTTGATAGTCCACTGTATGCAACGATATATGTAGTAGTGGCCTTAGCGGGTACTTATACGTGCAGTGTTATATCTTATCGCTTTTTCGAAATGCCATTCCTGAAAATGAAGCGGTTCTTCAGGGCGAGGAAGGTGCGAAAATAAGCGCTTTTATCGCTTACTACTCCACTTTGTCAACGTCACCAAAAGCAGTCCCTTTAGTGAATCTTCAAAAAGGTTATCGGGGCGCTTTGAAATTAGATATATCCCAATACCGATGCCTATCCACCAAAAGCCGAGAATATAACATAAGGTAGAATACCCTTCTTTATTTTTAACTACTTGCCACAGTGCAAATGCACATATCATAGATGTGAATAGCAGAAACCAGGCAATAATAAACCCCAGAAAATCGGTGTCTGCATTGACTGCCACCTGGAACTGTTTTAACACAGCCTCGCGCATAAAGAAAGCTCCACCGGTAAGCGCCAGCTCAAAAATTAATGATAGTATAAGTAATGTAATAAGCAGTTTGCGAGCCATGAGCGGGTGGGTTTTATTTATGATGCACTAAGATATACGAATGACATCGATAAACAGATGTTAAACAATATAATGCTAATCTGTTTTTCCACCTTCCTGTGGATAACTCCATGCCCCAAACCTCCCCTAAATTTAGTTACTTTGTAAGACGCTGAAACGATACGGTGCTTTGCAATGAAATTCTCCCATTTACATAATCATACTCAATTTTCCCTGCTCGACGGGGCATCCGATATTAGCAAGCTTTTTGCCAAGGCTAAGAAGGATAATATGCCCGCTATGGCCATTACAGACCATGGTAATATGTTCGGGGCATTTGAGTTTGTGGCTGCAGCATGGAAGGATAAAAAAGTAGTAGGCCAAACGGCCGATGGCAAAGACATTACCGAGCCTGTTGTAAAACCTATCGTTGGGTGTGAGTTTTATCTTGTGGAGAACAGGCATAAGCGCCAGTTCTCGAAAGACGATAAAGATATTCGCTTTCACCAGCTTATGCTGGCGAAGGACGAGATAGGATATAAGAATCTTGTGAAGCTTTGCTCTCTCGGGTACATGGAGGGATTGTATGGTAAATATCCCCGTATAGATAAAGAACTGGTAATGCAGTATCACGAGGGGCTTATAGCTACTACGTGCTGCCTTGCCGCCGAGGTACCCCGCACCATCCTTAAAAAGGGAGAGGCAGAGGGCGAAATAGCATTTAAATGGTGGCTCGACCTTTTTGGCGACGATTACTATATAGAATTGCAACGACATGCAATCGGCGATCAGGATAAAGTAAATAAGGTGCTGCTGCGCTTTGCAGAAAAGTACAATGTACCTGTCATTGCCAGTAACGACAGCCATTATGTAAATCAGGATGACTCTAATGCGCACGATATATTGCTGTGCATCAATACAGGCTCTAAAAAAAGTGATCCCACATGGAAAGATGTAGGCGCTGATGATGAAGAAACGACCGTAAAAGGTGGCCGCTTCGCCTTCCCTAATGATAAGTTCTATTTCAAGACCACTGCCGAGATGGAGGAAACATTCAGCGATGTTCCCTTTGCACTCGATAATACCAACCAGATACTTGATAAGATAAAGCCGCTAAAGCTGGAGCGGGATATATTACTGCCGCACTTTGTGGTGCCGGAGAAATTTAATAACGATCAGGATGCCTTTCTCGAGCACCTCACATGGATGGGAGCTAAGGAACGCTATGTAGATATTACCCCAGAAGTAGAAGAGCGCATCAACTTTGAGCTTTTCACCATACGTACTATGGGGTTTGCTGGTTACTTCCTTATCGTAAGCGACTTTATAAAGGCCGGCAGGGATATGGGTGTGTTCATAGGGCCGGGCCGTGGCTCAGCCGCGGGGTCCGCGGTGGCATTCTGTATTGGTATCACCAATATCGATCCCATCAAGTACAAGCTCCTGTTTGAGCGTTTTCTTAACCCGGATCGTAAGTCCATGCCCGATATCGATACCGATTTCGATGATGTGGGCAGGCAAAAGGTGATAGATTATGTGGTGCAGAAATATGGTAAGAACCAGGTGGCGCAAATCGTTACCTATGGTACCATGGCTGCCAAAAGTAGTATCAAGGATGTAGCACGCACGCTTGACCTACCATTGTCTGAAAGTAATATACTTGCCAAATTGGTGCCTGAGCGCCCGGGTATTGTGCTCAAAAGATTGCTCCAGGCTCCGCTGAAAGGCGAAGGCAGCCTTGACCAGAAGGAAGGCCTTGGTGCCGATGAAATGGAAGGGGTGAATAAACTGCGCGAGATACACGGCCAGCAAACGCTGCATGGCGAAGTGCTCCGTGCTGCCGAGCGCCTTGAAGGGTCTGTGCGCAATACAGGTATACATGCCGCGGGTATCATCATAGCCCCCAGCGATCTTACCGACTTGCTGCCAGTGTTCATGGTAAAGGATGTAGACTCCCTCATCACACAGTACGAGGGTAACATCATCGAAAATGCAGGCGTTATCAAAATGGACTTTTTAGGGCTTAAAACCCTTACCATTATCAAAGATGCGCTGGCTCTTATAAAAAGAAATTACAATCTTGAAATAGATATCGATACCATTCCGCTCGATGATGTAACCACCTACGAGCTATACCAACGTGGTGAAACCAATGGTACGTTCCAGTTTGAAAGTGCCGGGATGCAAAAGCATCTTGTCAACCTTCGTCCCGATAAATTCGATGACCTTATAGCCATGAATGCCCTGTATCGTCCGGGGCCAATGGAGTATATACCTAACTACATCAAGCGTAAGCACGGGCAGGAAGCAGTAAGCTACGATGTGCCCGAGATGGAGGAATACCTGGGTGATACTTATGGCATCACTGTCTATCAGGAGCAGGTGATGCTATTGTCGCAGAGCCTTGCGGGTTTTAGTAAGGGTGATGCCGATGTACTGCGTAAGGCCATGGGTAAGAAGCAGAAGTCTGTGCTCGACAAGATGAAGGGACAGTTCATCACCGGCGCTACTGCCAAGGGCCACCCTGCCGACAAACTTGAAAAGATATGGACCGACTGGGAAGCATTTGCCCAATATGCTTTTAATAAATCACACTCTACCTGCTATGCGCTTGTAGCATATCAGACCGCCTTTTTAAAAGCGCATTACCCGGCCGAGTATATGGCCGCGGTGCTCAATAACCAGGGCAATATCGAAAAGATAAAATTCTACATGGAGGAGTGCCAGCGCATGGAGTTGCAGGTGCAGGGTCCGGATGTCAATGAAAGCCTAAAAGGCTTCTCTGTGAATAAGGAAAGCGTGGTGCGTTTTGGTATGAATGCTATCAAAGGAGTAGGCGAAGCCGCTGTAGAAGACATCATCGCAGAACGCGAGGCCAGTGGTCCTTACATAGATATTTACGACTTTATAAAGCGTGTCAACCAGCGCACCGTTAATAAAAAATCACTCGAAAGCCTGGTGCTTGCAGGGGCTATGGATAGCTTCCCGCAGATGCACAGGGCGCAGTATTTCTACGCGCCTCCTACTGACCCTATTACCGGCCTCGAGCGGCTGGTAAAGTTCGGTAATCAGTTCCAGGCAAGCTCTTCTGTGGCTACCAATAGCCTCTTTGGCGCATCGGTGATGCCCGAGGTAAAGCCACCAATGATACCTGCGTGCGAAAAGTGGGCGCTGCCAGAGCTACTCGACCGCGAACGCGAAGTAGTAGGTATATACCTCAGCGCGCATCCTCTCGATGGTTTTAAGTTCGAGATGGAGAACTATGGCATGACGCCTATCAACGAATTTGAGGATGCCCGCGGCAAGCAGATACGCATAGCGGGCTATATTACTGATGTTGCCCACATGACCACCAAAAAAGGCAGCAAGTTTGGTAAGATGACCATCAATGATTATTCCGGTAATACCGAGATAATATTGTGGGAGAAAAACTATGTAGCCTTCGGTGCCTACTTAGTGAATGGGCAGAAGCTGATGATACAAGGTGTGTATGATGAGCATCGTTTTCGCCCCGGCGTTATGGAGTTCCAGATACACAGCATGATGCTGCTCGACGAGGTGCGCAAGGCACTCACAAAAAAAATATATCTCGCACTGCCACTCGACAAGGTTGATGAAGCCTTTGCCACGTTTATGGAGCACAACGTAAAAACCCATCCCGGCCCTACAGACCTCATCCTCCATATTACGGACCCCGAGGCCAACCATGCTGTGCGCCTCAAAGCACAGGCACATAAAATAGAGGTCAACGATGAGCTTATACAATTCATTCAAGACAGGGACTATATTAAATATTCACTGGATAAAGCTTAAAAGAGAAGTGCCACACCTTTAAGATGTGGCACTTCTAAGTGTATCCGAACTACTTCTTTAAATAATCATCGAAGTAATCGGTTATCTTTTGCATGAGGTGTACCCTATCCTTACCGCGTACATTGTGCTCATGGCCCGGGTAAACAAAATAGTCGACCTGTACACCTTCATCAACGCTCTTCTTTATAAAATCGATGCTTTGCTGCCATACCACTACATTGTCGCTGGTGCCATGTATGAGCAATAATTTGCCCTTCAGGTTCTTTACTTTATTCAGCAGGCTGGCGTTGTCGTAGCCTTTAGGGTTGTCATCGGGTGTATCCATATAACGTTCTGTGTACATTACTTCGTACATGCGCCAGTCCATCACAGGGCCGCCGGCTACAGCGCATTTGAATATGCCGGGGTGTTTTAGCATTAGTGATGTTGTCATAAAACCGCCAAAGCTCCAGCCATGCACGCCCATCCGGTCTGCGTCTACATAAGGCAATGACTTCAGGTAGTCGACACCCTTTAACTGATCTTCCATTTCCACATCGCCCAGTTTACGGAAGGTTGCCTGCTCAAAGTTTAGGCCCCTGTTCCAGCTACCGCGGCCATCCATGGTAAAGATGATGTAACCATGCTGTGCCATATACTCGTACCATAAGTTACCACTCTCAGGGAAACTATTGTGTATCAGCTGCACATTAGGACCATTGTAGAGATATACAATAACAGGATATTTCTTTGTTTCGTCGAAATGCGTAGGCAGTATCAGTTTACCATACAGTGGTGTGCCATCGGCCGTTTTTATTGTCACATTCTTTATCTCAGGGCGCTCGTAATCGGCAAGTGGATCGGGCGAGTTGAGTATGTCTGTAGAGAATGAACCTGCTGTAGAACGGATAACGCTGCGTTTTGGGATACCGGCACCGCTATATACATCTAGTACATACTTGCCATCATCGCTACAGGTGGCAGTATGCATACCCGCACCTTTGTCTATTCGCTCCATTTTACCATTGGCGAGGCTTACGGCATAGATGTGCTTTTCAAGCGGAGACTCTTTTGATGTGGTGATGATAATGCTGTTATTACTATTATTAAAGCCCGCTATCTCATTTACCACCCATGGGCCAGACGTAAGCTGACGCACCAGGTGGCCATCAGTATTATAGAGGTATAAGTGGTCGTAGCCGTCGCGTTCACTCCACCATACAAATTCATTATCATGACCTGGCACAAACGATAACGGGTGCATGGGATGTACATACTTGGGGTTCTTCTCTTCGAATAGCGTTGCTAATTTTTTACCAGTTTTCACATCATACTTATCTAACCATAAATGGTTCTGGTCGCGATTGAGAATGGCAATGTAGATATATTTTTCGTTAGGATCCCAGGTTACAGAAGTAAGGTAATGGTCTTTATGCGTATCACCCGTCTGCATTGTAACTGTCTTGTGCGTGTATGGATCATACACGCAAAGCGTTACCTCGTGCGATGTGCCGCCCGCCATCGGATATTTGATGATATCGGCTTTAGCAGGTGTTACATCCCACTTTACAATCGGGTAATCTGCCACCATTCTCTGGTCCATGCGGTAATAGGCAAGGTAGTTGCCCATCGGCGAGAAGAAGATGCCCTTGTCTATACCAAACTCATTGCGATGCACCGCCTGCCCGCAAACAATGTTCTTATCGGCCTCGTTGGTTAACTGTAATGCCTGTTTACTTTTATCGAGCAGGTACAGGTTGTTGTCTATGGTGTAAGCTACTTTGCTGCTTTTGTCGATGCTTACATTTTCGGCATCCTTAGGGAGCGTTGCCCATGCTTCCCACTTAAAGCGGTGCATAGCAAATGTGCCCAAAATCAGGTCTTTATTATTCATAAAGTATGCATGGTCCTTATCGAGCCACTTTATCTCAGGAATGCTCTTAACTTCTGCAGGATATTTGCCCTGATCTATCTTCATGATGGTTTCGGCATCCTCATCAGAATAGTTGACCACGCTCCACTGATCACCATCATTGGCTTTCTCTACCTGCCAGAATCTGTCGGTACCTGGCTGCCACGATGGATATTTCAAACTCTTAGGTGCAAGCGTGGTGCTCATGCCATTGGTAGCCTCCGTAATTGTAAACTGTTTCTTTTGGGCATACGTATATGTGGTGCTTATTATTGCAGCAGCCAGCAGGAGGCACACTTTTTTATTATTCATAAAGTAGCATTAGAACAACAAACATAAAAGTTAATAATGATATTCGCCAAAGTCTTTACACACAAAGGGTGCAAAATTTAAAGTATATTCATTGACCAAACTATGCGCAGATTACTTACAATGCTCTTCACTATCGCCAGCATACATGCCTGTGCACAAGACCCTATGTATAATACTGCAGCGTTCTGGAGCAGGCTGCAATTAGACAACAGCGATGTACAGCCTGAATTTGGCAATACTGATACGACCATTATTATAGCTTCTAACCGCGTCTTTGATAAAGACAGCCTCCGCTTTATGAGCCAGGTAGCTGATGAGCATATGGTAAGGTATTTCTTTGTGTACACGAATGGCGGCAAGTGGCATTTTAAACAGACCAACAGCCTGCGTGCAGCTATTAACTACCTGCCAAAGACCGACAAAGACTGGGTAGTATATACTGAAGGTATGGGCAAGATATTGACCACAGATGCAGACCGCACGATGCGCATGGCGGCTACCTATAAACTGAATGTGCTTATGCTCGACTATCCCAGCATACATTCTGACTGGGGAGCGTTGAAGAACTATAAGTTTGCGATACACAATGCGCGTGTGGCGTATAAAGACCTGGTCCCTGTCATAGACTCTATGAAGGAACTAAAAACAACAGGAAAACTGGGAACAGGCCGGATGACACTATTCTTTCATAGCATGGGTAATAATGTTATGAAGCAGACTGCGCTGCACGACTATCTGGCTTATCTGAATGATAAAGTATGGGTAGATAATCTGGTGCTGAATGCGCCCTGCGTAAAACAGCGCAAGCACAGGCGCTGGGTGGATAAAATACACTTCGCGAAGCACATATACATTAACTACAACCCAAATGATGGTACACTGAAATGGGCGCAATATGCTGCTTTTAAGAAACAACTGGGCAGGAACGTAAAGCACCCGATCAGTAAGAACGCTACTTACATTAATTTCTCTGCTATAGCGGGCGTTAACCACAGCAACTTTATAGAGCTACCTATGCACCCACCCATAAATGACAGAATGGTAAGCCAATATAGCTTACTCTTTCACGGGGATACGCTGCATGTGCATGATGCCCACCTTTATGCACCATCGAAGTACAAGAAGATAGGATGGGAGATGCTGCCAGGGCATTAACCTCAATCACATCATACCAATAAAGAAAGGGTACACGATGTGTACCCTTCGTAAAGATATAGTTGCAGTATTAAGCTTTCGCCGCTTCTGCCTTTGCTTTTGCTTCTGTTGCTTTAGCCTTAGCTTTTTCTGCTTTTGCAGTTGCCTTGTCTGAAGTATGTATTTGTTTCTTTTCCTTGATACGTGCAGACTTACCTGAACGTTCGCGGAGGTAGAACAATTTAGCCCTGCGTACACGGCCAGATTTGTTCAGCACGATAGAGTCGATGTTCGGTGAGAACAACGGGAACAAACGCTCAACACCAACACCATCTGACATTTTACGTACAGTGAATGTTTTTGTATAACCACGACCCTGGCATTTAAGTACATCGCCCTTAAATGACTGGATACGTTCTTTATTACCCTCTACTATCTTGTAGTTAACAGTTATGTTGTCGCCGGCCTTGAATTTTGGATATTCTTTCTTTCCGGTAAGTTGTTCGTGTACAAAAGCTACTGCTTCCATCATTGTATATAATTTTCGGACTGCAAAGGTAATGTAAATTTTATGTTCTACACAAATTTTTATGCGTTATTCCTTAATATCGTCTGATAATAATCCGGGGCGGCGTTCGGCAGTGCGTTTCAGTGATTGTTCGTGGCGCCATTCCTCCACCTTTTTAGGATCGCCACACAATAGTATATCGGGTATCTTCCAGCCCCTGAAGTCGGCAGGGCGGGTGTATACCGGGGGTGCCAGCAGGTTATCCTGAAAGGAATCGAATAAGGCAGAGGTCTCGTCGTTCAGCACACCCGGTATCAGGCGGGCTACAGCATCAACTACCACAGCAGCAGCCAGTTCTCCCCCACTCAATACATAATCGCCTATCGATATTTCTTTTGTAACATAGTGGGTGCGTATGCGCTCATCTATGCCTTTATAATGGCCGCATATTATTATCATGTTCCTGTTCATGGAAAGACGGTTCGCTGTCTTTTGGCCAAACAGTCCGCCATCAGGCGTCATGAATATGACCTCATCGTATTTTCTTTCACTTTGCAATTTTTCTATAAGTATAGCCAGTGGCTCAGGCATCATTACCATACCGGCACCGCCACCAAACTGATAGTCATCGACCTGCCCTTGTTTGTATGGTGTATGCTCCCTTACATCATGGGTATATACCTCAAGCAACCCCTTCTCTTTTGCCCGCTTCATAATGGAGTGAGCAAAGGGGCTTTCTAGGAGGCCCGGGAGTACTGTAATAATATCTATTCGCATTAAATTATTTTAAATAATTATTTATTCAAATAAATCTCCAATAAGCCTTCGGGAAGATCAACTCTTATGAATTTATTTTTAATGTCAACCTGTTTTATTGTTTGTTCTATAAGCGGTATCAGCACCTCAATATCATCGATCATTACCCTTCCTAACCACTGCTTTCCGGTCTGCATTACATCATCAATAACCCCTATTCCACCCTTCTGTATGTCCACCAGGTTAAAGCCTATCCATAAGAGTGGAGAGTCTTTTGCAAAGGATGATAAAATATCTTCATTTACATACACATGCTTAGTAATCAATTTCTTAGCAGATTCCACCTTTTCTAATTCTTCAATGTTTATTATGTATTCTTCATCATTTGCAGCCTTGCACTGACCTACAAAATAAGGAATAAAACTACCCTTTTGCATCTCGACCTGCAGCACACTACCCGTCTTTAACCATTTAGAATTACCTACTATGTGTGTCATTATCACAGCCCCCTGTAAGCCGTGTGTCGCTACTATTTTCCCTACTCTTATCATTACTGGCAAAGATAACTATTTGCCTTTTACAGTCTTTCTTATTAATTAAATATAACCAAAATGGAAGTTCATATAAACATAATAATTGACGCTAATAAATGTAATTACTTTGTAGCATACACATAAACTTATGAACATACCAGTAGTAGACCTGGCCGACTTCAGGAGCGGCAATGAACAACAGAAGCAAAACTTTACCGCCACCCTCGGTAAAGCATATGAAGAAGTAGGCTTTGTAGCCGTTAAAAATCATGGCATACCAGATGACCTTATAGCAGACCTGTATAAATATGTGCAGCAATTCTTCGCTCTGCCAGATGAGAATAAACAAGTATATGAACGTCCGGAATTGGCGGGGCAAAGAGGGTTCACCTCTTACGGTAAAGAACATGCAAAAGGATATGAAGCACCCGACATGAAAGAATTTTTTCAGATAGGACAAGAGGTGAGAGATGGCGATCCGATAAAGACAACCTATCCTGATAATGTGCATGTAAATGAAATATCTGATTTTACAACAACTATGATAAAAGCCTATAAAGCGTTCGAACAATCAGGCACTTCATTATTACAATCAATTTCCATATTTCTTGAATTAGACGAACATTATTTTGATGAATATGTACATAATGGCAACTCCATCCTGAGAGCGATACACTATCCACCTATTACGAAAGAACCTAAATCATCGCTCAGGGCCGAGCAGCACGAGGACATAAATCTTATTACACTTTTAGTAGGTGCGTCGGCCGACGGATTAGAAATATTAAACATGCAAGGTGAATGGGTACCGGTGACATCACTGCCTGAACAAATAGTGGTGAACGTAGGGGACATGTTACAAAGATTAACCAATGATCGGTTAAAATCGACGACGCACAGAGTGGTAAACCCACCTAAGGAAAAGTGGGCATCACCCCGATTCTCTATACCATTCTTCCTACACCCAAAAAGAAGCATGGATCTAACTTGCCTGGGAAGCTGCATTAATGAGACCCACCCAAGACTATATGAGAATATTACTGCAGGTGAATATCTTGACCAACGATTAAGTGAAATTGGTCTAATGAAGTAATTAATTTACAAAGTATTGTGTAGATTATTTGAATTTAATTATAGCATTACATTTTCTCAAAAAACAGCGTTGAGAAGAGAAAAAAGATGTGATTTGGATATACAACTGGACACTTTGTCAGTTTTAAACCAGCATTCATCTGAGGATAACATTTTTTAATAAAAATGCACTAATATAATTTTGATTTTAAATCACTTATAATGGTTATCTAAAATAAATTGATAATCAAAATACAAATAAATAAAATTTAACTACCAGGATACTTCAAACCTAAACGTGTCATACATTAGTTTATTTATTCAATTTACAAAATTTACTCGTAAGTAATTTAAAATCAAGTAATTACTTGCTTTACCGAAAGTCAATCACATTAATAAAATATCACCCTTATTAAACGAAATAAATGGAGCAAATACCTTATTTTGAGGCAAATGAGCTAATGGAAAAAGCAAGAATGGCCGCCAGGAATACCTACTCCCCTTATTCCAAATTTCCGGTTGGGGCTGCTGTACTTACCGCAGACGGAGCCATTTTCAGAGGTACAAATATAGAGAACGCATCATCGCCTATAGGTATATGTGCAGAGCGTGTTGCTATATCATCGGCAATAGCTGATGGCAAAAAAACGATAAAAGCCATAGCAATTTATGCTAATACAGATTCTGTATCTCCATGCGGGATATGTAGACAATTTATATTCGAATTCGGAAAAGATATAATAATTATCTTTCGTCACGAGGGGGATATGGTGCAAAAACCTATACATGAGATGCTCCCCTACGCCTTTAATAAGGAAAGTATGGTGTAATTAATACCCTTTCGTATATTGTGTTAGTTTCATTTATTGTTAAAACATCATTTAATTTATTCCACTTTATTCATAAAATATGGAGCGATTTACCGGACTTATCGGCATTATACTTATACTTGGAATAGCATTTCTATGCTCTAACAATAAGAAAAAAATCAATTTAAGGCTAGTACTTAGTGGACTTACATTACAAATAATTATAGCAGTACTAGTGTTGAAAGTGCCGGTGGTGAATCAGTTTTTTCAATTTCTGGGCAGAGGCATGCAAAAGATCGAGGGGTTTGCAAAGGAGGGAGCAAGCTTTGTATATGGCGGGATCGCAACATATAATCCGGCAGGTCAACTAGTTAATTATGGAGTGGCACCGGTGTTTGTATTTGCATTTAATATCACAGCTACCATAATATTAGTGTGTGTGCTTGTAGCCATTTTATACTACCTGCGCATCATGCAATTTATAGTGAGCATGGTAGCAAAAGCCATGCACTTTGTGATGCGCGTAAGTGGCGCAGAAGCACTGAGCAATGTAGCCAGTACCTTTGTAGGGCAGGTAGAAGCACAGGTGATGATACGCGGTTACATACCGACCATGACACGCAGTGAGCTATTGGCATCGATGAGCGGTAGTATGGCGTGTATAGCGGGCGGCATCCTCATTATATATGCTAATATGGGTGCCCGTCCCGACTATCTTATAGCCGCCAGCCTTATGGCTGCACCGGGAGCATTGGTAATATCCAAGATCGTATTCCCAGAAACAGAGGTATCCCCTACTATGGGTAAGGTGAAACTGGAGGTAAAAAGCGGCTATACCAATCTTATAGATGCAATAACACATGGCGCTGCAGACGGGTTTAAGATAGCAATGAATGTAATAGCTATGTTAATCGGCTTTATAGCATTGATTGCCATGGTGAACTGGGGACTGGGTCACATACATCACGGTCTTACACTGGATCTGATATTTGGGAAGGTATTCTACCCTTTTGCATGGGCCATGGGTGTGCCAACGGAGGATATACATAATGCAGCTACCCTGCTGGGACAAAAACTAACGGTAAATGAATTTGTGGCATTTAAAAGCCTGACGACAAAGGCAGTACCTATGATAACGCCAAAAGGGTTGACGATCATTACCATAGCTATATGTGGGTTTGCGAATTTCAGTAGTGTAGGTATGCAGATAGGTGGCATAGGCGCGCTGGCGCCAGAAAGACGTGCTGACCTGGCTAAATTAGGATTGAAGGCATTGTTGTGTGGTACGTTGGCGTCCTATCTATCGGCAACGATAGCGGGAATATTGATATGATGGCGAGCGATTTGTACGATGCATTCAGCATCGGGTACATGTTTCTATTATATGCTATAAACATTTGACTCCTTTCGAGTCTTGTTGCGGCGATTGCTACACGCAATTAGCCGGAAGCAGCGCGGCTTTACCAGGCCATCATAGTAGTTATTGATCTTAAAAATAACCGAGGTATTCTTTTGAGTAGGTGGTGTATTCTATAATTATCTCGTCGCCTTCCGCATAACGCTCAAAGTCGAGGGCAGCTACTTCTATGCTTAACTTGACGGATGAATGGATATAAAAGTGATAGGTGCCATTAGCTATTACGTGCTGCTTTTTACGAATATGATTTACTTCGAGGGTCTTTGTTTTGCATTTTATGTCGTGCTGTACCTTGCGGAGATTATAACGATAGGTAAGATAAGTAGAGAACGTAGATATAAACAGCAGTACCGATACAGAGAAAAAATAACGGAATGCAGAGAACGCATGTGGCTGGTTTGACGCCGCCTGATACCATGCACCCGCAAACGGTATAAGAAAGCTCATAAACATAAGCACACGGTATATCTTGTAGTATAGCTTACGGTCTTTAAGCTCCTTACGGGTAAGGAATCTAAGCTCGCTATCATCAAGAGGCTCTGTGTATACCTGTACACCGCGTGACATACCTAGTTTTTTATATCGTAGACATCTGCATACTTCTTATTGATATAACCCATAAAGATATTTACATCGAGCGGCTTACCGGTAACCATTTTACACAACTCCTCTGATGTGTATCTGCGGCCGTATTTATGAATGTGCTCACGGAGCCAATGCAAAAGTTGACTAAACGCTCCGTTATGTATATCTGTTTCAAAGTTCACAATATCTTTTCTTGCCTGCGCTAAAAACTGGGCGGCATAAAAACTGCCGAGTGAGTATGTAGGAAAATAACCAAAGCTACCATGGCTCCAGTGCACATCCTGCAATACACCTCTTTTATCATCGGGCGGGGTAACACCAAGATATTGCTGATATTTCTCATTCCATACATGCTGCAGGTCTTTAGGGTCTAGCGAGCCTTCGATAAGCGCCTTCTCTATCTCGTAACGGATGAGTACGTGGAAGTGATAAGTTACTTCATCGGCCTCGGTACGGATAAAGGATGGCTGCACCTTATTGATTGCTTTATAGAACGCCGGAAGCGGGATATTATTGAGCTTACTTTTAAAAACGTTTCTAAGCCTTGGATAAAAGTGCTGCCAGAAGTCTTCGCTACGACCTATGCAGTTCTCCCAGAACCTTGATTGCGATTCATGTATAGACAACGACGCCGGCTGCCCAAGCGGGAGGCCATATTGCTCTTCGGGCAGTCCTTGCTCATACAAGCCATGGCCTCCTTCGTGTATAGAGCTCCATAGCATGTATTCATAATTCTGTTCATCGACACGTGTAGTGATACGCACATCTGTGGGCGAAAAAGATGTTGTGAAAGGATGCTCTGAATAATCCTGCCGGCCAGCTTCGAAGTCAAAGCCCATAGCAGTGATGATCTCTATAGAAAAATCCCACTGTGGCTGTTTTGCAAAATGCTGTTTCAGGAAAGAATCGTCGACTTGCGGAGCCGCTTTTATCTTATCAAGCAACAGGGGCAGGTCTTTCTTTATTCCTTCAAATATAGGATCGAGCATGGCAACAGTAGCGCCTTTCTCGTAATCATCCATTAATGCATCATAGGGGTGTGCAGTATAACCATAAAGATCAGCCTGTTGTCTTTTTAACGCTATCATTTTGGTCAGTGAATCCGCGAAGATGCTAAAGTCATTCTTCTTCCTCGCATCTACCCAGCAATTAAAGCTCTCACTAGACTGCTTTGATAACTCTTCGACAAAGGCAGGTGAAAGCTTCTTATTCTTTTCATAATCTTCCAAACTCAGGCGCACGTTAGCTGTCTGTGTATCATCAAGGTCTGTAGCAGCAGATAGTTTCTGTAATAGTGCAGCATACGTATCACTCGTCAGCAGTTCATGTGCCTTCGATGCAAGTGTTGCTAACTGGCGACTGCGGAATTCGGCGCTTTTGGGTGGCATATATACTTCCTGATCCCAGCCCAGCACGGCTGATGCGTTGTATATATCGGCAGCTTTCTGCACGATATCTTTATAGGAAGCGTACAGGTTTTGTCCTGTTGTTTTCATAGTGGTCGTTTTTGAGTGAATTGGGGCGCTCCAAAGTTACTTTATTCATCGGGTGTTTCCAGCCGCTCTATTTTTTTGATCCCATCGAGCTGGCCAAGGCTATGGCATAGTTTATCGAGCTCTTCCCTGTCATGCACATATACCATTATGGTACCTTCAAAGATGCCATCTTTAGAATCTATGCTTAATGAGCGCATATTCATCTTCAGGTCGCCGGATATGATATTAGTGATCTTCTGTATCACACCAACATCATCGAGCCCAATGATCCGTACACCACTAAGGAAGGATATTTCCTTGTTCTTAGCCCATTTGGTCTTCACTACCCTATGCCCATAGTTTGCAAGTAATTGCGCTGCATTAGGGCAATCGGTACGGTGTATCTTAAGCCCCTCGCCTGATGTTACAAAACCAAATACATCATCGCCGGGTATGGGCTGGCAACATGGTGCCAGTTTGTAGAGTATTTTATCTGAGCTTTCGCCAAATATGATCAACTCAGCACCCTTAACAGGCTTTTGTTTCGCAAGCTCTTCATCTGAAATAAGATGCTTGGTTTCTATCTTTATCTCGCGGCCCGGATGCTGTATCTTATCTCCGTGAATGAGGAAATCTTTCAGCTCCTTAAGATCTATACTACCAACTGCTATGGCATAATACACATCCAGCGGTGACTGCTTTTTGAAGTGCAGGCATAGCTCATTGAGATTATGTTGCGACATGGGCACTCCAAGGTGGTCGAGCTTTCTTTTGAGGGCGGCTTTACCATCTTCGGCGATATTTCGTTTTTCTTCTTTGAGGTAATACTTTACACGTGATTTAGCCTTTGCCGTAACAAGGAACGACAGCCAGTCTTCAGAAGGTTTTTGTTTCGAGGAGGTGATCACCTCTACCTGGTCGCCGCTTTTCAACTGGTGGCTAAGGGGCACAAGTTTATAATTGACCTTTGCACCTATGCAGCGTGCGCCAAGCTCTGAGTGAATATCGAAAGCAAAATCGAGTGCGGTCGCATTTTTAGGCAGCACCCGCATATCGCCCTTGGGTGTATATATGTATATCTCTTCTGTAAAAAGATCGAGCTTGAAATCCTCGAGGAAGTCTATTGTATCCGTATCAGGATTATCGAGTATCTCCCTGATGTGTTTTAAGAAACTATCCAGCTTGCTTTCATGCACAGATGGTGTGCCTTCTTTATACTTCCAGTGTGCCGCAAGGCCTTTCTCCGCTATTTCATTCATACGTTCAGAGCGTATCTGCACCTCTACCCAGCGGCCTATTGGCCCCATAACGGTTGTGTGGAGGGCTTCATAACCATTGCCCTTAGGTACGCTTATCCAGTCGCGCAGGCGCTCTGTACTGGGGCGATAAATATTTGTAATAATGGAATATACCTTCCAGCAGTCTTCCTTTTCCCGATCGGGTGTGGAATTTAAGATAATACGAATAGCGAACAGATCATACACTTCCTCGAAGGTGACATGCTTTGTGCGCATCTTATTCCAGATGGAGTGTATGGCCTTTGGCCTGCCATATATCTCAAAGTCGAAACCATTGCTTTGCAGCTCTTCTTTTATAGGGCGGATAAATTCGTTAATGTAGCGGGTACGATCGCGTTTTGTTTCACTAAGACCTTTTGCTATTTCGGTATAAACTTCGGGCTGTGTATACTTTAATGCAAGGTCTTCGAGCTCTGATTTTATTTCGTAGAGGCCAAGTCTGTGCGCAAGCGGTGAATATATATATGTTGTTTCCGACGAGATCTTAAGTTGCTTTTCCCGCTTCATACTATCGAGCGTACGCATATTGTGCAGTCTGTCGGCGAGCTTTATCAATATCACACGGGGGTCATCGGCGAGTGTTAAAAGTATCTTCCTGAAATTCTCCGCCTGTATGGTCGTATCGGCTTTAAGGTCTACCACGTTCGATATCTTGGTAAGACCATCTATTATCTTAGCGATATTACTGTTGAACTCGTGCTGAATATCCTCGAGTGTTATTTCCGTGTCTTCGACCGTATCATGTAGTAATGCACATATAGCAGATGTAACGCCAAGGCCTATCTCCTCAACAACAATACGCGCCACGGCAAGCGGATGCAAAATGTATGGTTCGCCCGATTTGCGGCGCATATCTTTATGCGCATCGGCGGCGATCTCGAAAGCTCTTCTTAGTAATGCTTTATCTCCTTTCTTTATGCTTTGCTTCAACGAACGCAAGAGCGCCCTGTATTCCCTGAGAATACCTTTTTTTTCGTCTTCTTCGTTCTTATTATAAAGCACTTCTGCTATCATAGCTATTACTGTCTCCTTTATCTAATTTACGATTTTTTTGCCAGTAATAACGTTTGGTGCATTTGATAGTGGTATAAACAAGAATTATTGGTATACCTTATTTGGTTTGGGAGCCCGCTAATCTATTTCATATTCTTTGGGTTGAACAGTATAGGCGTTGCAAATGCTACGCCGTTGCAAACGAGAGAGGTAGACACACCCGTGGCCTTCCGTTAGCTATTTCTTTCTTTTTAAAATTTAAGGTATACTATTTTTTGAGTAATTTCAACTTAGTAACCTGCTTTATACTTAACCCATAATTAACGCTAAAATGAACTACATAAAACAAATTGCACCCATTTGCCTCTGCCTGATATTTATCGCCACCGGCAGTTGTAAAAAAAATAATAACAATAATACAAGCAATAATAATACTACTCCTCCTTACGATAGTCTGGCCCATCTGCTTGCATATAAAAACAGCAGCCACCCCATATTCGTAGGATATCTGGTAGGAGATGGTAACGACCCATACAACGGCTACAACCCTGCTAACGCTCCTGACAGTGTAGACTATCTTGAGTTTTTCGCGGGAAGTGACAGCGTACAGGCACACTGGCGCACCGCACAGGCCAAGGGGACAAAAATAGTACCGTGCCATTTCATATCTGATGCTTATTTCGATGGCTCGATAAAAGACCCTGCAACCCAGGTGGCCGGCTATGTTAATCCTACCGGGTTCGATCAGCATCATTCTACAGCTACAAGCACTTATTACCACTGGGCAAGGGATATCTATAATAGCGAGATCGTAAGTAAGCAACTGGATGGCATAGACCTGGATATAGAATCAGGCACGTTTGGCGGTGATGTATCGCGCACGGCGGCCAACGGCGATAGTCTTGTAGTAGCCATCGCACAGTATTACGGTCCTAACTGCACAGCGTGCACCACGCTGAACTCAGCCGGCAAGAAACCTGTTTTCTTCTATGATACCGATGGCTCCAGCGGGCTGGAAAGCACTATGTACACCCCGCATATGGATAATTATAGCTACGTACTGTTTCAGTCATACACTACAGGCGCTCACTACTGGAGCGGGAGCGGCACTGCGAGCTTTACACCGCTGGTCACTACCTACGGCGCCAGCAAACTTGTATTTCTCGTAAATGGTGACAGCTTTACTTACCCCAACGGCACACAAGACCAGCCTGGCGGCGACTCTACAGCCACAGCTAACTTGTATAGCTACGCCACCTGGGTAAAAACCAACAGCGCCGCAGGCGTAGGTGCTTACCGCATGAGCCGCGATTATAACCACATACCACCATTTGCCGTAAGCAGACATGCGATACAATTAATGAATCCGGCACCATAAATACCACCGACTAAACATCTCGCTCCGACAGTCGGAATTGTGTTTGTATTGTACACCACTACAAATTTGCTTAAAAAAACGAGGCATACCAATTAGTATGCCTCATTAAATACTTGTATGTGATACGTTATTTATAATAAGTATTGAAAAAATCAACGTAAGGGTCAACAGACTTATCTGTGAGCATTTTTATATAATTCTTAGCGGAGATAATAAATATCTTGTACTCCGCAGGTTTGTACCTAAAGAACACTTGTGTAGCATTGAGGTCGAGCATATAACTTTTTGCTTGTGCTGCATTTGCAAATTTCTTTACAACAATAACCCCTTGCTGTGTATTATATAAGTCCACTACCAGATTAAGGTCGTAAGACAGGTATCGTGCTGTATTGAAACTAAGCATAGAATCCCTTAGCCCCAATGTTCTTGTTTCGAGGCCCGGCAATACTATTACACAGTAATGTTCTGCCATAGGCTCGTAAGTGTAGACCATAGGAGCCGTATTCGTTTTGTCCCCTCCTGCAGTTTTAGCAGGGGTAGCTCTGGCAGTCTTAGGGGTAGCTTTAGCCGGGTTAGCCTCCGCTACAGGCGCATAAGACTTCATGTTTGCATACGGAGAAACACCACCATTGCGTTTCACGGCATTGATATATTCCAAAACAATACTCGCCCACGACGACAATGAGTCTGAAGGATGCGCATGCAGAAAGCCCGTAATTACAGAATCGGCTTTATTAAAATCACCGGCACCCGCTAACGCCATTGCTTCCGTTATCTGGAAACGCTTTTTGTAACCGGAATCATTGTACTGATGCTTTGCCACATCTATGTGTGTAAGTGCATCTGTATACTGATGGTTCATTACGAGGTCGTAGGTAACATCATAATATTTATCTACAGGTAAAGCAGTGTTTGGCGCTACTGCCGGCTTGAAGTTATCTTTCTTAGGGCGAAGGATATTAGCATATTGAGAATTAGGAAACTGATACAGTAATTGTTCGCTGTATGACTGTGCTTTTGCAAGCTGATTTTGCTTCACCGCCATCTGATAGCGTAGATACAGTTCCTCTTCCTTCTGTATATTATCCGGAAAGCGAGCATCGAGTATATCGAGTGTACTATTTGCCTGTTTGTAATCTATCAACTCATTTGCATACGCTTTTGCCAACTCTAAGTAAGCTCTTTGAATGAGCTTATTGGCAAGTGCCGCCTGCTCGGGAGTAGTTGGTATCAGCGCCATCAGACTTTCCTCCGTCGGCAGGCCATTGTCATCTAAGTTGCCACTGCCGGAAGGACTATCATCCCCATCTTGTGAACCACCACTGCTACCACTTGCAAAGCCACTCCCCCCCGCTCTGCGCCAGTTGTCTGAAAGTGTGCGGTTGCCCCACTTACGCTTAAAATCGTTATAGCCCTGCTGCATCAGCGTAGGGTTTGAAAAGTACCAATTGGCGGCGGGATCTGCACCATCTGTCGGTTCGGGCTCTGCAGCTGCTACACTATTCACACCCGCGTTCTCGGCATTTACCTCACTATCCAGCTTTTGATTTTCGAGGTAGCGTATATACTGCCTTACTACAGTAAGTTGTTCTTTTTTATCGAGCTTGGCGAGTGCTAGCAAACTATCCTGGTCGTGTATGATACCAGTAGGTATGGCCACCTCGCCCAGTACCTTGCTACGCTTCTTGGCTATCATTACACTGCTATCTTTAGCTGCATAAGTAGCATATTTAGCAGCGCTATCGTAAGCGCTTTTTGATGCAGGATAATTAGCGGCAGTATAATATACATCTCCTAACGCAGCGAAAGATATTGCCTTTTGTTTTTTAGATGCTTTTGGTGTTGCCGTACTCTTTTTAAGATACGTTATGGCATCGTCCGTTTTATTTGCTTTTACTGCAAGTTGCCCCAACACGAAGTACACCTGATCGTAATAATTCACATACTTACCATCATTCAATACTTTTTTCAATGGGCCCATTGCTACATCCGCATCTCCACCGGCAGCAAGCGTATTGAAAGCAATGTATTTGCGGCTATAGAAATCCATGTCAAGTTTCGGGAAGAAATCAAGCACCTTTGCAAAGTTTTCTGAGGCATCTTTATATCTACCCTGGTTTTGCAATAATTGTCCGTTCAGGAATGCAGCACGCTGACGCAACCAATTAGGAATGTTTACATCCTTTATTGCTATCGTCAATTGTTCTGACGCTACTTTTTCATTGTCGTCATGCAGCGCCACGTAAGCTTTTTCTATTGCCAGTCGCCCCTTTAGATCTTCTGGGAATTTGGGGTCAGCTTCGAGCAGGGATATTACCGATTCGGCATTCTCCGTCTGGTTAAAATCAGTAAAGTCTCGCGAGAGCCATAGTATGGCCTCGTTATGTACGGACTGGTGTTTCAGAAAATCGAGTGCGGACTTTTTCTTCTCTTCGGCGACTATGGATGGCTCTTCTTTTGCAGCTCCGGGTTTGTGATCTACAGGTTTCTTCGCGGCATCTTTTTTCTTATTCTGCTCATCTATAGTAATGATGTAACGGAAGGCGGTAGCAGCATTATCAAAGCTACCCTTGTAATAATACGCCTCACCGAGCAACAGATACATATCGCCTTCCCATTTGGTACGCGGGTCATGTATCTGTATACCTACAGATACTTTATGGATGATACTATCCATATCTGCGGACAGCAGGGATGAATCCCGCCTGGGATCAAACGGGTATAAATTGATGAGGGAATCATAGTTCTCCTTTCGCCCTCGCAGCATGTTCTGCAGCGCCTCATCCATTTTTTTGTCGGAGTTATAATAATAGTTGTACCTGGTATATGTATTCTGTATTGCTTTTCGTGGCACAGACCATTTCTTTTTCAGCATCGACTGATTTGTATAGGCCTCGTGTTTTTGTTTTATTTTCAGCTCTACCTTCATGTTCTTTTTCTGCTCGGCAAGCTTTTCTTTGGCTTTTTGCGCCTTCTCTTTTTCCGCTTTTACTTTGGCAAGGCTGTCTGTCTTTACTTTTCGTACTGCCTTCACGCTATCCGTATACTTCGTTCGTATGGCTTTTACGCTATCACTTGCGTGCTTGCGTTTGGCATTAACACTATCTGTTATCTTTTTATGATAAGCAGCCATACTATCTGACCGCTCATGTTGTGCATCCCTGATACTATCAAGCCTGTCGTGGTGAGCTACCGATACACTATCTGCATAGCGCCTGCTTCCTTTATATTTTTTTACAGCATTGAGGCTGTCCGTTTTCCTTTTCTGGATTATCTTGAGACTATCAGTTCGTACTTTTCTGGCGGTAGCAATACTGTCTGTAATGTGGGTATGTGCTTCTTTTATAGAGTCTGCATATGCCTGTCGGGCTGCTTTCTGGTCAGTGATCTTATGAGTGCGGGCTTTCTCTACACTATCTTTATAGTGCTTACTTTCCTTGTATGTACGCAAAGCGGCCACACTATCTGTAACATGCTGGCGTGCAGCCTTTGCACTATCGCTGTTACTTTTTTTGCTGGTATCACCACCATCACTGTACACAAAATGTATCTTCTTAGCTTGTGTATAAGACAGGCTATTAAACAAAAGAAAACCTAATATAAAAAACAATATTACTCTGAACTTCAATTTGTGGTCCCTCTTTTTCTTCAAGATAATATAACTGTATAAAGGCAAAAATATTTCACAGGCCTTGTATTAAAGGCCAGATGCCGGGTAACCCTTCAAAAATAGGCAAAAAAGGAAATATTTTTTGGCCAATCTCTACAACTTATTGAATTTAAACAATAAATAACAAAATATTTATCACTGTAACGTATACTTCTTCTAATTTCGAGGCTGCAAAACGTACCTTTCCGAATTATGTTGAAAGCGCTTAAATGGCCCGGCTTCTTTCGCAAACTGCGAACGAATTACCGGTTAGTATTTATTGATGATGAGTCTATGCAGGAAGTAGCCTCATTCAAAATGACTATGCGCAAACTATACATAGGGCTAAGCACACTGATGGTGGCCATCATTTTGCTTACGCTATGTGTACTACTGCTTACACCGCTCAGGTATTACATACCCGGCTATGGTAGTAACAAAACAAGGATGCAGGTCGTAAAGCTTAAACGAAATGTTGATTCCCTATCGGACCTGGTAGCGGCACAGCAGGTATATGAGAATAATATAAAGAAGGTAATAGATGGCGACTATAAAGGGCAGCGGGATACAACCCTTCTGAGTAAGGATAAGATAAAGGATGACGAAACCGGTACATTGTACCCCATGCCCGTTACCAAAATACCGGCAGACAGTGCTACAGTACATAAAAACAATACACATAAGAGAACGAGAAAACATACACATAGCAGTAATGAGTGACGATAAGCACGGAAATATGGCCCGCTATGCAGGACTTGCTACCCAATGGATGGTGATGCTGGGAGTAGCCGTATTTGTAGGGTACAAACTGGATGTTTGGATAAAATGGAAAGTCCCTGTATTTTTAATTTTGTTACCATTAATTTCGCTGCTGCTGTCGTTATGGCAAATAATCAAGGAATTCAATAAGCCCACAAAATGAAAAGATATCTGTTAGCAATTGTTGTCATTTTTATTGTTTTGAGCATCGGTTTTTATGTGCTTAAAATGACTGCGCCTGAGTTTCAGTTCATCGCGCTGATGACAGGTAATACGCTAATGGCCATACTTTCATTGAGTGCATATTTAATGGTAAAGCGGCAGATAGGCAATAGGCCTGAAGCGTTTGTGAGAGGAGTATACGGCGCATCTTTCCTGAAACTGATGGTGTGCATGGTGGCTATACTTGTATATGTGCTGCTGAACCGCACTCACCTACATAAGCCTACCGTATTTATACTGTTTGGCATCTACGCTATATACAGCGCTGTAGAAACAATATTATTATCAAAATTGGCAAGAGAAAAGTGAAATGAAAAAGCAGGAGCGGTCAATGACATTTTTAGAGCAGTTCTTACCTACAGGCTCTTACGAGCAGGTAGCCCCTTTCTTTAGAACACATACTATACATCTTACACTTACGCACGAAAGGAAAAGTGTACTGGGCGACTATCGCCACCCCACCATCAATGAGCCGTACCATCGAATCAGCATTAACGCTAACCTCAACCCATATAGCTTCCTGATAACACTGCTGCATGAGCTGGCGCATTTATTTACGTTCGAGCATTTTCAACATAGGGCGCAGCCACATGGCAAGGAATGGAAAACACAGTTCAGGCATATACTCATACCCTTTATGGGTAAGCGTGTATTTCCCGGAGATGTGGAGAAAGCATTGCTTGCATACCTGCACAACCCGGCAGCTAGCACCTGTACTGATGCAGATCTTTATAAAGCCCTTTACCGCTATGATGAGCATAAGCCTGGATTTAAACTGATAGACGACCTACCCGAGAATCAGACTTTTGAAACTGAGGACGGACAACTGTATCAAAAGATGGAAAAGCTGCGCACACGCACAAAGTGCCGCAACCTTACTACAGGAAGAATGTATTTTTTCCAGGGGATAGCAGAGGTAAAGGCGGTAAGAATAAGAGCCTAGGAAAATCTCCCCCTTATTTTCCCCTACCTGTAGAAAAAGATATTACGTTGCTATATGTGATTATTGTACCTTCGTGTCTCTAAAAATAACATCAATTTAATATGCGTTTAAGAACAACACTGCTTAGCGGTATGGCGGTATTATCACTTGCCGCTTGCCACCAGGGCACAACAAGTAAGCAGGCTGCACGCCTGATGCTTGACCCTGCGAATATGGACACCACGGTGCGTCCGGGTAATGACTTCTTTGAATATGCGAATGGTGCATGGTTGAAGAAAAACCCTATACCTGCCGACCAGACACGCTGGGGTAGCTTTAATGAGCTGCAGGAAAATAACCTGAAAGCATTACACACTTTACTGGATTCTGCAGCCGCTGTAAAAGATGCAGCTGCCGGCAGTCTTACACAAAAAGTGGGCGATTTCTACCGTACCGGTCTCGATAGCGCTACTATTGAAAAAGCAGGTATAACGCCGCTTAACGGCGTTATTGCCCGCATCAACGCTGTAAAGGACGCTAATGGCTTGATGGCTGAAATAGCCCTGGAGCATACAGAAGGCCTTGGAAGTGTATTCGCATTCGGTATATCACCGGACGATAAAGATGTAACGAAAGAAATTTGCCAGTTCGGGCAAGGTGGTTTAGGCCTGCCGAACAGGGATTATTATTTTGATAAAGATGCGCGCACGGCTAAAATACGCGACGCATACCAGGCATACATCCCTAAGATGTTTATGCTGATGGGTGAAGACGAAGCTACTGCAAAGAAAGATGGCGCTGCTGTATATGCATTGGAAGTAAAGCTTGCCGGAGCTTCTATGACACCGGTAGAAACACGTGACCCGTACAAGCTCTACAACAAATTTAATGTAGATGGCGCAAGCAAATTAACACCGGGCATGGACTGGAAAATGTTGCTGACCAATCTGAAAGCAAACGGACAGGACAGCGTAATAATAGGTATGCCTAAATTCTTCCAGGAAGTAGCAAAAGAAATGACCGCTACTCCACTTGATGTGTGGAAAAAATACCTGATATACAATACGGTAAGCGACATGTCGCCATTCCTGAGCAGCAATTTTGATGCAGCTCATTTTGATTTTTATGGCAAAACAGTAAGAGGCCAACAAGTACAGCGCCCGCGCTGGAAGCGTGTTTTACAGGTAGTAGATGGCAACATCGGCGAACTGCTGGGCCAACTCTATGTTGATAAGAACTTTAAGCCGGAAGCTAAGAAACGTATGCTGGAACTGGTGAATAACCTGCAGTCTACTTACGAAGAGCGCATTAATCATCTTGACTGGATGAGCGATAGCACTAAGAAAAAGGCAGTTGTGAAGCTCAATGCGTTCATGAAGAAGATAGGATATCCTGACAAATGGAAAGACTATAGCGCATTGACGATCGTTAATAACGATTATGTAAAGAACATTATGTCTGCAAGCGCATGGGAGTACAACTATGAGCTGAACAAACTTGGCAAACCAGTAGACCGCGCTGAGTGGGGCATGACACCTCCTACTGTGAACGCATATTACAATCCCGCATTTAACGAGATCGTTTTCCCTGCAGGTATCCTGCAATACCCTTTCTACGATGCTGATGCTGATGACGCTGTCAACTATGGTGGTATTGGCGCTGTAATAGGCCACGAAATGACGCACGGTTTTGACGATCAGGGCCGCCTGTATGATCAGAACGGCAACCTGCACAACTGGTGGAGCCCGGAAGACTCTGCACACTTCACAGAGAAAGCCAACGTTATGGTAAATCAATTTAACCAGATGATCGTAATAGATACAAACCATGCAAACGGCGCACTTACAGAAGGTGAGAACCTTGCTGACCTTGGTGGTATCAACATCGCTTACGAAGCATTTAAAAAGACAAAACAAGGCCAAGGAACTGAAAAGATTGACGGCTTTACACCTGATCAGAGGTTCTTCCTTAGCTGGGCACAGGTATGGCGTGCTAACACAAGGCCTGAAGAACTTGCTTCCCGCCTGAAGACAGATCCACACTCTCCTAGCGAACTGCGCTGCAATATGCCGGTAAGCAACATGGAAGCATGGTATAAAGCATTCAATGTATTGCCTACAGATAAGATGTACCGCGCTCCTGAACAAAGAGCACGTGTTTGGTAATAATCCGAAGGATTCTCTTCAACAAAAACGCCTCCGAAATATCGGGGGCGTTTTACTTTCAATGAATAATGCATTTATTTTATTGAAATCTGCAATTTTAATTCACTATTATCATCGTTTTCTTCATTTTAGCCAACTTTTCCATCTAAAACACTGTCTTTAGAGTTGTAGGTGCATTAAGCAAATAAAGCATGACCATTCGTCATCTTTTTGTTAATTTGTACGCTACTCATTGTATAATTGACAGAACAATAATATTTCAGTAAAATAATCAGAGCTAAATGAAAATCCGTTACTCACTCACTACACTAATTGTATTGCTGCTCCTTAGATCATCGTCTTTTGCACAAATGGTAGGAGATAATGTTTTCCTGCAAGGGCATTTCGTAGAAATAGGTATAGCGCCCAATGGCGGCTATGGAAGTACAAGAGGCGTTCCCGCAGGTTATCATGCTAATAATACCGGCGATGATTTTTATGATCCGGCATTAGGCGTTGCAGCTTCAGCAGATACAAACCTCGGCTTTATCGCAGATTACGGAAGAGACGGATGGGACGTAGGTACGCCTGTAGGTTCTCCCGCCTTTTATGGCGATTACTTTTTGCCGGGTACGCCACAAGAAGGCTGGTCTGTGCAGGTAAACGGATATGTAAACCGCTGTGATGCATTTATTCCTAACTATTATACCTCGCCTACAACGGGCTACACTGGTACAGGCACATTAACAACAGGTACTAATACTGGTTATTCTAATACAGGCGGCATATTAAAAGGAATATGGCAAGGACAGAATGGTAATCTGAAAATGCGACAAACAACACAACTTGATACCAATGAATTGTATTTTACAATAAATGTAATATTTGTAAATACAGGAACTGATACGCTTGATTCTATTTATTACATGCGCACACTTGATCCTGATAATGAAGTAGAAGAAGGTGGTGGCTTTTCAACAGACAATTTGATCAATTATAATGATACTGCTGCACCTTATAAACAATTAGTTTCAGCTACTGGTGAAGTGTATGGCGCATTTCTCGGTTTAGGAACCAAAGATTGCCGTGCTACACCGTTCATCATATCTTTTAGCCTCGACCCTTATGCTACAGACCCTGATATGGGCGATTACTGGAACCAAACAGCAAGCAGTACCCTTTTTGGTGTAGGTACTGAAGATGTTAATGACGAAGGTATAGGCCTTGTTTTTAATCTTGGTAATCTGGCTCCAGGCGACAGTACAGAGCTTACTTATACATACGTACTTTCTGCGGATGCACTTGATAGCGCGCTCGACGCTACATCGCCTACAGTTAACATTAATGGAATAACATTTGACTCCAGTTTCCTGTTGGAACCATGCACCTCTGATGTAGACACTATCCCGATCACAATTAGCGGTGGTGGTTTTTATCATTGGCACTGGGCTCCAACAACAGGGCTTTCTGACAGCGTAGGCGTAACCAATCACCTGATAGTAGATAGCGCTAACGGTACGATCACTTACACCATTACAGGGGTTAACACAGCAGGAGCCTGCAGCGATAAAACTTTCTATCTTACTATCAACCCAGCTCCACAACCCGGCCCCCCAACGATCACTGACCCTGCTCCTTATTGCCAGGGACAACCGTTCCAGCCATTTATCGTTACCGGTACAGGCATCTTGTGGTATCCTAATGCAACAGGACTGCCTTCAACAGCAAGCCCTACCTACCCTGTTATCAATACAGACATACCGGGTGCTTATACAGTGTATGCTACGCAGACTGTAGGCGGATGCGTCAGCACTGTAGATTCTTTTACCGTACTCGTCAACCCTACACCTTCACCAAACTTTACCTATACCGTGAGCCCGCAATGCCAGGGTGATACGGTAAGATTCACAAACACTACTCCTGTGGCAGATACTTATA